>Ga0181612_157193_pt1 | contig 47004 bp, 21 predicted proteins | sample HoacroProtozoa21_FD_119630 | JGI IMG/M metagenome (GOLD analysis project Ga0181612, IMG submission 119630) | Hoatzin crop microbial communities from Cojedes, Venezuel. Combined Assembly of Gp0051906, Gp0051904, Gp0051908
ACCTGAATTGTTGCCTGGTTGTATGGTTCTGACTTTACTTGTGTCTGGAGGGGCAGTGGAGTCACCCCAGTCTGGTAACAGTTCTGAGGAAAATTGCATGACTTCCTGCTGACAATTATTGAAGTTTGAAAGCTGATTGTACTGGACTCAGTATGGAGTCTATTGTGTCCCCAGACACCATAACGGAAGGCACTTGGCAAATTAGATTTTCATGTTGTAGTGGGAGGCTACTTTCAGGGTGATGTGCAAGACCATGAGGCTGTCTCATTGCACATTTGTTTGGAGGACTGAGCAGCTAGATCTATCTGAACAATAACCTAAACTATAGACTTTGAGCTGTAAACGGAGGTGCCAAACATATATCTATTCCCCTACATGTCAGAACAGGTATATAGTTGCTCAAATGCAGGATATGGGCAACCGATTCAAAAATCTGATTGAAAATGTTTATTCCAAAAACGAAAGGCATCAACAAATATCTCTCCCATGTTAAAGACAAATTTTGAAGACATACACATGCTTAACTAAAAGTTGCTCAGCTTTGTCCCACAGGTACAAGGTCTGCAGATTTTGCAGGCAGAAAGGAAAGGAGCTCCCTGGGTGAAGGAGGTAGATGAAGAACATAACTTCCCAGGAAAGGAGTTAATGGATTATTTTCTTTGTTAATGTTTCTATGTCTTCTATAAAAATAAGAACTGTCATAGAAAAAGTCATTTTGTCAGGGATTTTAGCATCCGATCTCTCTAACACTGTTTATAGTGAAGATGTGTCGAGCATGGGTCCCATCATGATGACAAATAATGTCTCACTGATCCCTTTGACTGTGCCTTTCCATCTGTATCCATTCTGTGTCTTGTCTTCTACTTAGATTAATTCAGATTATAAATGCTTTGTGACAGGTGTTGCCTTGTTCCATGTTTATGAGATACTTAGTGTGATTAGGTGAACATTTGCTGGATTATTGTTTTTCAGCTTCATTTGGTGATAAAATGGAGTGCAGACCTGCACTTGTGCCAAGGATGTATGCATCTGGGAATCATGCTTCTTCTGAAACTTGTCTTCAGCCAGCCAGTGAGCAGCTCTCCTACACCAAGTGACAGAGGAGGAAGCAGAAGAGCAATGTGAATTTTCAGGGAGCAGAAACCTCTGTGGTTGGTGGAAAAAGACTCATATTCTGGATATCTCTTGGTTAAAATACATTGACTGTGGCTGCTTTTGTAGTATTTACATAAGAGAACAAGCTGTTCTTGTGGCATTTTTGGCTTGGCCATCTGGTAGGAAAAACAAAGGATGAGAGGGAAGAAAAGGAAATGTCAAGAGGATTCTGAGTGTGTGGTCATGTTTTTGTGTGTACACACATCAGGTGGGAAGAGGGAGACAAATAGTAAGGGAGGAAAAATTAAGAGGGTATGAAAAGCGTGAGGGAAGTGAACAGAGGGGAAAAAAAACCTAAAAGGAAGAAGATTGTATCCCTGTAAAAGAAACAAAGAACCTGCCACGGAAGGATGCAGAAGGAAAAAAAACAGGGGGGAAGAGGGCAGAAAATTAGATGTTGTTGGGTTACTTCCGTCAGTTTTGTCAGAAATCGAATTAAGCCCTTTACCAGCCATTTGTGTTATCATCTGACTTTAGCGGGAGGCGTATTACCGAACTACCACAGAGTCTTTGTGATAAAGTGTGCCTTCGAAGTCCTCAGGAGTCTGAGCTGAGGGAGACACAGGAATTTTGTTTTTCTGCTTACACATTTATCTAGAAGTTTTCATTATTTTTATGTTTTCATAAATAATGTAGCTATGATTTGCTTTATAATTATGACCAACTGTTCAGGCTATCTGAGATGGCAACTGAAGAGAAACTCCGTTAACCTGTTTATAGCTACTACTCTCTGTCTTCCACTTTCTGCCTTACTTTGCTGGGGAGAAGGTTTTTTAACTAAGGACTGACATCTCAGAAGTGGTCTTTGGATGATGCTGTTTCAGACAACCACAGTCTTCAGCGTTGATGTCAGAGCTGCTGGGACAGCGCTGGGCGAGCTGTAGCTTGTTTGAGGCTTTGTGCTTGTGCGCGAAGAACAGACTGCTGAGGGACAGTGGGCTTGCATGAAGAAGAAGTCTCTGGAAAAGCTGAGGAGACCATGCTTGGGAATGTCCAAGAGAGTATCTCCTCACCCCTCCATATGAGGAAACCCAGATGCATGTCTGCCAGGAGTCCTTTGGAGGAGGTCCCTGTCCTGTGTCCCCATGAAGCCAGCCAAGGAGGTGTGTGCCATGAAAATGTATACATAGTTCCTTCGATCATAGCAGTATTACATCTGCCCTGCACACCTCGGGGACTGAAACACATGCAAGGGAGGACACGCCTTCTCCGGAGCAGAGCAGAGCTGGACGAGCTGGGTGGCTGTGTGGCTCAGGGCTGACCTGGGGACACCAAGAGAAAAATGCCAAGCTCTGCTTGTTCTGCTTATCAGCTGTACGTGCCATGACCTACTGGCTCAGGTGGAGCTGCTCAATTGATAAGTTGCATCTGTTTTCAACTAGGGAAGCTGCACAACAGGAAGCTGAACCACAATCAAGAATACTTGTCAGCAGAGAAAACATCACCTGGGCATGGAAATGGAGTCACGGAGAGGAAGTAGGAGTTTCCAGCAATATTTGAGCAATTCTTACAGGGACTGTGGGGACCTGGATATCCCTGAGATTCATTGGTATCCTTGTAGTAGATGGGATTATTGGTTTCACATACACTTTTGCATTTGCTTTTTTATTATGCATTCTATTTCTCATTTTAACAGTTTGATTATTTTCTTTGTCATCTGTGTAATTTTAATTAAATAAATTGTCTTTTAATTTTGACTCAGTGCCTTGGGACTAATCTATTTTTTTCCTGTTGTCATTTCTGTCCATGGCATACAGCTCTGGCTGACACATGTAGTCTGTCTAAATATCAAAGGGTTTTAAAAATGGGAGCAAATGAGGAAAATGTCAGGAAAAAAACACCACAGTCTAGCTGTGATTTACATGGAAATACATTTGTAATCTCAAAACTGACTGCCAAGAGAAGTTCAAATACTGAACTCAGACAGAAGTCCCCGTTGCTGATCAAAAGTGGACACTGTTCTTTGAACGAAGCCACCCACACATAAAAAAGTGGTTTTATCTTGGGGGCAGATGACTGCAGTGCAGCTCTCAAAACCTGGATAGTTATCATAGTGCTTCCACCGAATGGGGAGGTGATATAGTTCCTGCTTCCGTTGCAGAGCAGGTATTGCAAAATCTAATGCGGGTAATACAAATCTTACCCACATTTTGTGTTGATCGAATAAGTGAAATCTGTTTTGTTTGCTGCTCTCCTCTGGCATCTGCTTGTGAAATGGACAAAAAGGCATCAATTCCTTTGAGAAAAGCTCTTACGTGAGAGATTTCTCTCCTCATGCAGATTAACCTACTGGTTAAACAGGTAGCTGCAAAGACCAAGCCAAAAGTCTTAAAAGCATCTCAATGAAAATCAACAAAATTTCCACCAAAATACTGTGGGGAAAAAAATCTATTTCCAGTCACATACAGTGAGAAATCACATCACTGATTAAGAATTATTACTGTCAAGAACAATTCATTATCATTATGCTATTACTCATTGTAGGTACAAGCAAGAAAAAGGCAGGATCAGTTTGCAAGGAGCTTGGGAAGAGGAACACAAGTTACAGAAGACTTTAGAGTAGGCACCAAGAAGACACAGTGTACTGTATTTAGCTGGAGTGCTCACTGTGCCTGCAACATCTCTGAAATGGGGGTAGTTTTCTTATAGAAAGGAGTAGGCCCACTACATTTTAATCCAGCATGTGGTATATGAAACATATGGACAGGGGGCTAGAGAGACTCACAGCAAGGAAGAAAATTTATTTAAGAAGCAAACAAAATAGAGTCAGGCATGTATGTGATGACCAGGCAGGAGCATCCAGAGGTGCTGTGTGAATGTGCAAGGACATAAGCGGTGTTTGTACTATCCAGCTATGATGGTGCTGACAGGCTGACAGAAGTTGTTGAGAAATACACAGTGAAACATTTCTGGAAATCATAGTAACTCTTCTATTCATTGCTTGGCATCACATATTTGACTACAAAACAAAACTGAGAGGAAAGAGTATAATAATTTTGCGTCCTGTTAGGAATTTTAATGGTCTCTAAAGATTTATTTCATGGTGCTGATGTGGAGATGCTCATGGGAAAATCACGAGACTGCTGGCAAGCCAGCAAAGAAAATTAACTATCATAAACTACCAAGTAGACCAGCAGCCCTGTAAGTGTCAATAAAACTTTTAGGAAAGCGAAAGTTTTGTATCAGAAGCTGGTATTTGCATAAAATCACTGAACAGAAGACTTGGAAAGAAGCACATTCCCCTTACTGAAGACCAAATTGGAATTTCCTGTATGGTTTATGAAAAGACCATGCTATGTGATAATGCCATGACAAGCTAGACTGTAACACTGCCAAAGCCAATGCTGAGAGGTGAATATCAGACTAAATATAGGCATACTGAAGCTAAGGAAAACTCAGATTCTTTTAATCAGGAATCCATTTGCTTCTGAGGAAATCTGGACAGCCCCAGGGAAACTAAAACTCCAAGGGAATGTCTAGATCAAAATACATGAAAGACCCAGGGATGTTGTGAGACAGACCTGACAGCACTTTGGTTTTATTTGAATCTCTCAGATTCTGTTGTGTTCTGCCCTTGAAAAACTACATGATGGCACCACAGAGACTCAGGAATACCTTTTTCAAGAATAAACAAAACCAAACAGAAGTCTGAAGCTCCACAAAGCTGTGAAGTGGCTGGAACAAGAGAATAACGCATCTAAAGGAGACCTGGGAGCAACACTCTGGCAAAACCAGCTTTTTCATAAGGGTCCTGAACAGCACAGAGAAGAAGAAGTTTGGATAAAAAGGAGACGCTGATTGCTGGCTTTCCAGCATGGCACGGTTCTGTCTTAGCTCTTTGCAAGGGTACAAATCCATCACAAGCCACTGGAAAGCGTTGTGTAGAGGCGACTGACCAAATATTGTCCAGGAAAGGTACTCTTTGTGATGTATAAACTAGAAGAGGGTGTATTTCTCTGGTGCAGCTTAAGTGGCTGAGGAAATAGAATAACATTGTACTTGAATTTTTTGTGCTTAGGGTGAGAGGCTCCAGGTTGAGCAGCACTACCTTGAGTGAATACTAGGAAAAGAGATTTATGCACTCAAACTGTCCAGTACATAAGGAGACAATGTTGTAGGAATATGTTTCTGTCGCTGGTTGGAGGGTAATCTGTGCATTAATGATGAGGTATTAAACACAGACAATTTATACCTAACATATTAAAAAACCTTAGCTGAACTCAGAAATAAACATACTGTTAAGGAATGAACATCCAATGGACCTTATGGGATTTGTAAAGACTACAGTAATCAAGAACAGCAAAAGAATATTTCATCCTTTGGAAATCCCACCCCACCTATCAGAGAAATTAGGTTAGTTTGTTTTTACAGAAGAGAAGTAAGGTCAAAGATTATTTCTTCATTCTCTGGAATATGGGCTATCCAAGAGATGCTAAAGCTAGGAAACACAAGGTATATGGGAACCGAAATGCATGTAAGGATGTGTAATTCTTACACAGTGCTCCAATACGCTGGAGCAGAATTCAGACAAGAACCTTTACGGTGTTGTCATATCCAGAAATGTTGAGGAGTAATAGGAATGTTTTTCATAAGAAACAAGAATGAAATAGGTATTTACTTAGAATCTAGAAGATTAACTTCCAGGACCTGTGAAATGAAAGTGCTTTCACACAGAAATAATTGAGCTCATTTTTTACATGAAACTTAATAATACGTTAAATGAAAACCATGAGCCCATCCACACACTTCCTTTTAGTCTGAAATAAGGAAACCAACAAAGACCATTAAATTTAAATTACTAGAGCTGTTTTTGTCAATGCATCTTTTCTTCCCAAGGCTCCCACAAAGCCTTGGAAAGGAAGAGTCAGACGTAAAAAAGGGCAAGAGGCAGCAGAGGTTACGTATCCACAGCACGGCTTCTCTACACAGAGCAGAGGTCAGCAGAAATGTGTCAGAAAACCAAGGCTTTGCTTCCTGCTAGGGCATTCTGTTATGACAAATAGCTAGTATGTACTAATAGCTAAGATAACACATGGTAAGTAGAGATCCAGCTATGATAAAAGAGAAGAAACAGAGACTGCTAGGCACAATGTTAGCCATCAAATGCCCACATTGGTCAGACATTGGAACAGGCTGCCCAGGGAGGTGGTTGAGACACCATGCCTGGAGGTATTAAAGAAATGTGTAGATATAGCACTTCGGGACATGGTTTAGTAGGCATGATGGTGTTGGCTTGATGGTTGGACTTCATGATCCTAGAGGTCTTTTCCAACCTGTGTTTTTATGATATAAATTAATGGCAAAGGAGAGACCTGCAATATAGGTCAGGTGGGTTGGTTACAAACTCAGGATAGCAGTGAAGCTGTAACTGAAGATAACTCCAAAGCAGCGGCAGACTATAGAAAAAGAAAGCTTTTTTTTAATTAAAGAAGTCTCCTGAAATTGGAACAAAGCGCAACAAGCTCCTTTTCCCTTCCAGCAGCTAGAGGGGAGTGGAGTTTCAATTTTATAAATTGCTAACTAATCTGGAGCTAATATAAACTAAATATTTTACTTATGCCCCAGGTCTAACATCCTCCTCATTCCTATATTTGAAAGTGTCATTCAAAATGTTTAGGATATTGAAGTTTCAACTCTCCTAGGGAAATTAAAAAATAACTGTGGTTTCTGAGGAATATTTTAAAATTATTTTCTACTCCATAAGCTACTTCCACAGCTAAATTAAAAAAAAAAGCTAAAAAAGGATTTCCAAACAGAGTGAAGATGTGTCCAAAATAACACATGATGATTGACAGCATAGTATATCATCAGTGTTGCAGTTATCCCAAATAATAGAAAATCCCCACATGCATACAATTAGGCCACTGAAACAACCTTAACTCTGCCCCATAGTCCTATGCAATAGCCATACGATTATGATTAAAGCTTCTCAGTGTCTGCAGTCCAAGAGCAAAATAAATTACCTTTTTTTTATTTTTTTTTCAATTCTTTTTATGCTAACCTCTGTTACCTTTGATGTAACAAATAGAATTTTGAAAAGTTGAAGATTACATGGCATTTGGTGCCAAGATTAGCATAGCTGAAAATTCATCTGCATATTACTGTTTCCATCAGTGAAGCTATCAAAGTACCTATCTCTTTTCAAAGAGGTTTTCGATCCCATTGCTCCTAATAGGATTGAGGGCAGATGTCCCCTCTCACGCTGTGATGGTCAGCAGCTTGCTTTGTTTCCAACACACACAAAGTAAACAACATAGTGCTGGTGGCAAGTTAAACCCCCAGTTAAGCTGCCCTTCTAGGGGCACCTAACTGGTAGGGTGAATTTGCCCATGCTCATCTGATACCAGCTAATCTAAACATTCGCTTTTTGATAGTGCATTATTGCTGTTCACTAGCTGAATTTTTTTCTACACAGTCAGAAGCCTGGAGTCCTTGGTAGGGCAAGGTCCTATTCTGTGAGGACTATAAATGCGTATTTTCTTCTAGCCCAGGTAATGGGCCTGATGTTTTTGTAACAGGATTATTTGAGCTCAGTTTTTCTTTTGAAGTTCCAAGTGTAATAGCAAGGGTGACCACACATGCCTTACATCTCCTTTGGTTTATCACCATAAAAAAACAGCGCAAATGATTACCGATAGTCATTTCTGTAGAGCTCTTTGCCATTTAAGTGCAGGACAAGCTCTAGCTGGCTTTCTTTTCCAAGTTTCTAAACTACTCATTCTTGCTCCTTCCCATCCCCCACTTTTCAGGGTTGTATGTTATGAATTTTCTTTCTCTTTGTCTCTCTTTCCTGGCAAGTGTTCTCTTTGCAGCTAAGTCCTTCCTTTCTGTTGCCAGGCACATTTTTTTTCCTTAGGTTGCTAGGCAATATTAGTTGTCTTCTTATTTTACTACTCATGTGACTTCTGCTAACCATCCCCTTTCAACATTACCCCACACCTTTTATTCATTACCACCTCTGCTTGCACATGCACAGCTGAACAAAATTAAACAAGTGAACACCAAAAGGGTCTTAAATAGAGAATCTTTGCTATAGCTAGCCTTAAAAAGTCAACATTTATAGCAAAATTCGAAATTTAAAGAAGGAAATGTCATATTTCCCCTGAAGAATGCCTTTTAATAAAACCCAAATTTAATGTAAACAGTTCTGGTGGAGCGAGGAAGACTTTGGCTGTAATTATCTAATCTATTGTCATGCTGGATAAACAGAGCATAAAGGGCTATGGAGGTTAAGCTGTACTTCACCATGTTTGTTTAAAAAAGCATCATAGAGTCCCTCTGGGATCTAATTCATTAAACCCTCTTCAGCAAACGGTGTCACAAATAAGAAATCAATTCCTTTTCATCCATCAGAAAAGAAGGGGCCAAATGACTGGTGTTTTATATCAGACAATTCAAGTACTACATCACAGACGTGCTGTCCCAGATGACAGTATGGAAATTACCTTCCTAACAGCTGTGAAACATTAGATTTTTTTACATTTGAAATTTGCTCAAAGTTTTTCTTCCACTGGCACAGCAGCACTGATGATAGTACCCCCCCACCTAAATTGCTTCTGTCATAGAATTTCAGCATTGGCTTCTCTTCAAAATGACTCACAGCAGCATGCAATAAATGGGTCATCATCGCAGCTAATAAGATAAGGGATGCACCTCAGCCTCTCCTGCACCAAACTTGGTCTTCCCTTATGGGTTGCTGCTCAAGTTGCCCTTCTGGAATCAGTTTTCTTTTCTTTCCTACCCAAAGCTCCTGTCCTGCAATTTTCTTTCTCAGTCCTCATCTCCTGTTACAAGAAGCCCAAAGACCAACCCTTGCTTGCCAGACTTTGACTTTTCTCCATTCATGACAAAGACCCAGGCCAAGAGAAGACCTGATAGTGGTGTGTGCATCTGTCCTTCCGCTCCACCCCACCCTCCATGCAGAGTGCACTTTGCTATTCATTGCCTCTACAGAGAGAAAGAGCTTCCCTTGGCCATAGCTGGCATTTTTGATCACTCCCTTCCTCCGTGGGAGGATCCAAGGGGATAAATGGTAGAGTAAAATAATAGACAGAGGTGATATAATAATACCATATTCAAAAAATGTACTAATCTAATAATCTGTCCGGTTCAGCCTTACATGACGAAGCCAGAATACACCTTTCACCACTCCTCTGAAGTGTTGTGTCACAGCTTTCTCCCCTGTCTAGCCTTTGTGGAGGTTTCATTCAAGCCCTGAATCGTGGGTCTACCTCTTGCTCTCGCATATCTTTTATGGACGTTATACTTTGTTAGCTGCAATAGAATCACTGTTAATATATGTTGGTATAAGAGGAAATTATGAAGCTGACTTCCTGGTGTTTGTTGAATGCAGACTTCTTTTCACCTGTTTTATAGATATCATTGCCAGAAAGTCTCAGTTCCTCTCACATACCAGCTCTATAAAAAGGAAAAAAAATAAAACATTTCTGGATATTCCTTGAACAGGTTTTCTATGAAAATGTCGGTGTAAATTCTCAGTCAATATAGATCAAAGTAGTCTTACTGACAGCAGTGCAAGATTTGTGGCAGCTGAAATTTATGAAAACCTTAAAACACAAATTGGATGGACTCCTCTTGTACCACTAAATCCCATCTCTAGCAATTGCAGTTTGTTTTGCAAAATAAGCCATTTCATAAACCAATCACACTCTTTGGTTTTGATATGGGAATATTATTTGCTTTGTGATGACAGAGCAAGTATTTTCTTTCTCTTTTTTGGGGAGGCCAGAACAAATCTAAAAGAAAGGCACTATTGAGCTGAATATGGAAGAAGTATTTCATGGTCAAGGCAGAAGGAACATAGAATGTAAAGAGTGGAAAATTTCTCTGACTAAATAATCTCAGGTCTCTTTTCTGAATCTTAATTTGACTGTAGAAGGCTGACAATAAGGAAAACTTAAAACTGAAATACAAAAGAAGCCTCAGGCTAAAATCTTTTCTCTACTCTCCACACTACCCTATTATTATGGCCTCGACATCTGACACTGCCTGAAGTGTTTCTAAAGCACATACAAGAACTGAACGTGCTTCTTAGTCTTATCACTTCCATTACTTACATCACCTCCATTACAAGATCTCCATCTCTGTACCAGGAAATGCTATCAAATTCCTTCTTCAAGTCTTGTAAAATACATCATCTCTTGCAGGCCACTCAAGAGCCAAAGCGCAGTAGCCTCTGTCCTTATAGAACTGTCTTTAGTTAGTTGGCGTCAGGTTTATCCTTATCTCAGCTCACAGATTTGAATCCAAATATCAGATATGCTTTTCATAATTCACTTTTTCTTTTCCTGTGTGATGTTATTTTTCTTCATTTGTTGATACTTGGCCATGTTCAACCAGTCTCTATCACCCCTGGTGTTAAAGACTCTTCTCTGTGTATGAGTCTACCCATTCCACTAATCTTGCTGGCTGAAATTTTGCTGCATTGCAAAGAGTTACTTCTATAGTCAAAAGATCAGCCTGATGGTTAGTTCTGGGAGCCTTCTTATGGTCTGGAACTCCACCAGAGTGACTAAAATGTTAATGTCAATAGGGCTCACTAGCTGAGCTGGATTAGCACCAGGTTAAGACATGTTCAGAGCTGAACTGGTTCGTGTCCAGTCAGGTCTGGCATCTTTAGAACTTGTTTCCTTGTGCTTACAGGTCCAGAGCTAGCAAGGGCAGAGAAAGCTGTAGCCTGCTTTGACCTGCGTGCATGGATACAGCAGCATGTCTATGGGTGGTAGATGTATAGTCTCTCATATGGCTTGTTTCGGAGACTGAAAGAAAGAAAGATGAAAAGATTTTACCCACAAAAGCCCTGTCCTTCCTTCTTGTCCTTCACTTCCTGATGTCACGTAGTCTCAGTGACATGCTAGACTTGATCACTCCTGATCTTTAGTTCAGCTGGTGCTAGGTGATGAACCTTGTCAAGAGCTAGAGAGAGCAGGCAACATTAAGGAGAATGTAATTTCTTTTTTTTATCCTGGTGCTTAAAACCAGAACACAGACTGACAAGAGACAAAAAATGGTTCCAGACTAGTGCAGTACCGCCTTGTCACTGTTTTGCACAGAGAAGATGCTAGAGACATTCGCAAGGGCAATATGAAGGAAAGGTTCCTTGAGAAAAGTTCAGTGTCTGCCTGTTCTGTGGGAGTTGATTGTTTTTTTTTTCCTCTCCAAAAGGCCTCTTGTGAAATAGTACCTCTGTGCTTAATTTCACCAGTGGGGTATGGGTCCTTCCAAGAAGGGTATGCTCATTAAAGAACAACCTGTTTACTGGCGCAGGTTGCACAGGCCCAAGCTCTGGATTAGTCTCCAGAAAACTGATTGCAAAGTAGAGCTTCACTCTCTCACCCCACACCTCTATGCCATCCGTTATGTGCAATTTTACATGCAGTTCTCAGTGTAATCCTGCGTCACCATCCTCCCCGTTTCTGCTCTGTTGTTTTTCAGACAGTGAATTTACAGCCCAGGTTTGATTTTCATGTAATGTGGTATCTTTTGGGTGATGATTATAAATGCCCTATCCTCCCAGTTTTTCTGTTTGTGAAAAACTAACCTTGACTCATCCTGTGTACAACTGATCTGAAGCATCAGGCCTTGACAGTTCCTCATCAATGGAATGAGGTAAGGTTATGGTGCCTGGCTTGGCTGGGTATTCTTCTGCCTTCACTGGTTGGAGTTGTAGTTTTAACGGACTTTTCATTAGCACATTTCTTCCCCACCCCATTTTTACAAGAGAGAACTTTGAAGATCTTCAAAGAAGTAAATACGGGTTGACAACCAAACCATTAAATCACAGCAGTATTCTTATGGTGCACAACATTATTTGCACAGGTCTTATCTGTTCCTCTCTGTTGTGGCTGTGTGATTATAGCCTTGTGCTATCAGGAGTGTTTCCAACTTGGAAAATGGAAATAGCATACAGGTAGCTATGCTGTAGGGTTCTGGCACCAGACTCCAGAGCCTTCTAACCACAAAAAAGCCATGTCCAAATGGGAAAGAAAAAACTGACTGACCATTATGGTGGCACCAGGAAGATTTGCTAAAGTAGTGTTTCTTTTTGCTTGGAGGGTAGACATAGGAAAGGATGCAGCACTTTGATTTTAGGAGTCTCAGTCCATTTTGGAAATTTGGACACAAGTGAAAATCCAGAATGAATGAAGAGGAACAGGCTGTGTTTGCATGCCCTTTTTCAGGGCTATGCAGAGATACTAGTTGTGTTAGGAATAGAAAGAAGCAACCACTCGCTTTAGCTGTTTTTACCAGATATATCTCATCTAGCATTGCTCTGAAGTGTCTGCATTGCCTCCAGAAAAAGGTAATTAATGGATGGCCCACAGAGCACAGAACTGCTTTTGGCAGGAAATTCCAAGGTGAAGGACTGACACCCTGAAAGGCCTGAAGACAGGTTTGTGCCATGCAATAACATAATGTGCAAAGCTCCCTGACCTAATACTGACGAGAGCCATCACACCCCGACAGCACAGTGCAAGGGTCATGAAGAAAGAGAAGCACGAGTCTCAAAAGCGATATGCCTGTTTCACTGTGGTGCCACTTCTGGACTAATAAACGTCGTCTTTCAGCTGCCTCCCAGTTGCAAATGAGGCAAACTAAGCAGCAGCTGCAGACTCCTCACTGATGAGGTTATGGTATCCTGTGAGTCCAGGTCTGTGGTGATGATCTTGCTGGGGAGGGAGAGCACACCCTGCCCCTGTCAGCTCCTGCCAACTGTAGTGACAGTGTGACCCATCTCATTTCTGAAAATCAAACTGGGCCCAGTATGATCTCATCAACTTTTTGAAATTTATGGGAGTTGCGGTAAAAACTTCTTCCAGGAGAAGTTACTGAAAAGAAACAGGCCTCAGTAAGTTCTGAGTTAGGTTTACATCCAGCACAGCTACACCACTCTTTGAACAAACAATATTCATAAAGATTTGCTTTCTGTTAATCTCTGTTGCTAAGATGCCCCCATTTCAAAACCTGATGCATTAGAAGCCAGATCCAGTGGAGCTTCCTTTAGAAGGCCGTGTCTTGATGTGTGTGGCTGTGAGATTGGACTGGGGTCTGAAGGACGGTGGCCACTGAAGCAGCACCTGCTTAGCTGCAGGGCAGGGAATTCAATGGAGAACAGCACTGCCACCAAGTAGAGCTAAGATGCCTGGGCACAATTCAAACCTTCATTTGAAATACAGGATGCTCCCTTAAGCCAGAGGCTTTAAAAATAATGTGGTGTCCTGTCTCACTCGGTGGGTAAGAGGAGGTGAGCTTTTCCTATTCTCTGTGTGGTACCCAGGAGTCACAACAATGACTAAAAACAGAGCTTTACTTGGAATTCAGTGAGATTACAAAAGAAGGTAACTTTGTGATTTGATAACGACATTACTTTTAATGCAGTGGGGTTAGAACAGATATTGGTTTGACAAAACTGACAACAAACTACATAATATAGCAGACTGACAAACTTAGAACAACATTACCCTTATGTGCCTAGAAAGTCAGAGACAGAGAAGAAAACAAAGGGAAAAAATAAGAGAAAAGACATCACCACCCTTGGATCCAGAGATGGTCTCTGTTGGCGTTCGGGGTTCTCCAGTGGTAGGTGCATGCCAGGGAGCTTGATTTCAGGGTTGCAAGCCTGGGTGCTTGATAGTTTCCCACAAATCAACCACAAGTACCAGCATGCTTTGGCTAACATGCAGTAAATATTTATACATTTTGAGCAACAGTTATCAGTACTTTTACAGTAATGCTTAATCATTCTCTTTCCCCATTGGTCCTTACATGTCTCGTTTCCATTTAAAGATCTAGCGTTCCTAGAATTCACTGGGCACGCTCTGTGAGTAATGCTCTTTGCTCGGGCCAGGGTCTGCAGGTCAGGGGGCATGATTTTTGATATTATAACAAGGATAGTTCAAATAAGGGTACATGAATTCTTAGTTCTGCTGCCAAGTTTGCAGCAGACAGAAAACGTTCTGATTAACTGTCCTTCTCAAGGTCCAGTTGCTCCAGCAAATCCTGGGTTGAAGATACCAAATGCTCTTCAGACAGGAGTGATTCAGTGTCCTCGCCTGAGCAGGTCTGTAGCCATAAGATGTTTCTTATCTGGAACATTGGCTGCTGTTCAACAGCCATTAATCAGACTAGCTCAAAATGAGTTGGTGGGCATGTGTGTGTGGAGGTCTTGGTGGTCTCACCACGCCCCTCTGCAAGGCTGGTCGCTGCATTGCACAAATGCTTAGCGTAGAGAGGTGGGCTTTACAAGCCGGCACACTGCCTCCTCAGGGTTCCACTCATCTGCCACAGTCCCTTATCAAGATGAGGAATTTCCCAAAGCATGATACCTGATTTAGGAGTTTGCTTAATTCACGGTCCCTGTCTCTGTTTTCCAAGACAGATATTTGAGACAATTGTTCACTTTGATCTGTGCCAGTACGTGTGGAAACTGGAGGGAGGTCCATTTTGTACTGAAATACATATTGCTAGTTAAACTAACTATTACATGGAAATGGGAACCTGTTTGTGGGACTCTGTCTTTTTGGCTCCTGTTCATCTGAGTCTCATAATTTTGCAAGGGGTTTCACAGAAGTGGAACTCACCATACAGTCCTGTGATGGCGTAGGGATTTATCACTGCCCCAGTGGTTTCTGTTATTCCACTTGAAATGTAGGAATAGATTACGTGTGGAGCTAAGCATGGGCTTATGTAAAGGGCAAAGGGGCCTCTTGTCAGGCTATATCCCTGTACACACGTTTAGCTATAAAGTGCTCCAAGAAGCCAGGCACTCCCTTTGTTGGTAGTGACACTTGCTTTCCAAAATGAGGTCTTAGGTTATCTACATTTGGCTGGTAGCACTGCCTAGACATGGAATGAAGCAAAGCATGGAAGAAATGAAGGACTTAACACTGCATATGAGAAGAATTTAGGATATGGCTGAGGGGAAAATTTCAGCTGCGACACTTTCTAGTAGTGGCATTCTGAGCCACAGGTAGGATGGGAAAAATGGAAAGCAGCATATTCAGAAAGCTAATGTTTTTTCTTTATCTGCTGTTGAGTCAGGTGCTACCCTGCCACGCATACTTATATCTGCTGGAATAAAATGAATTAATTAACAGTAGTCTTTTTAGGCAAGTGTCTCAAATGCATCTTGGCAACAAATACTCACTCAGAACTAGCTATCATAGCTTCCCTCAAACCTTTCTGAAATCTAAAGACACAATGACAGATACAATCAAATTATTTCTTTACACTGCTGGCACACATGGGACCAGCAGCATTTCCTTGCTGTCCTGAGCCATCTCCAACACATTCCTATCCAGTCAAATTGTATTTGTGAGCCGATGGAAAAATGTAGAGTAATGAGGCTGCCTTGCATTAGTCATAGTTGCACCAAGAACCCTGTTCGAAACAACTTTTGCTGCAAGACCTGATGAAGTGTGTGTATCTTTGTACAAAAAGCCCTTCCACTGAACAGAAGGGGACTTTAAAACACCTCCAAAGCTAGAGGCAATAGGCTGTAAGCCAGAGCACCTGGAAAGTAGGTTTATATGGCATATATCTGAGCAGCTTCTAGAGGCTGAAATGTAAAGAAAACACCTTCTAGAAGAATAATTCCATGATAATACTCTTTGTAGAATGAAGCTGTTAGTGCATTTCCTACTGAAGCAGCAAAAGCACTGCTCCCATCATTTGATGTCTTCTGGGATGAATTAAAGCTATTGTACTCACATTAAATAAGGGAAAAATTGCAGTATATGTTGAAACAGCTTCACTTGCTAAAGATATTAGTCTAAATTTACAGCTGTCATAAGGAACTACAGCTCAGCTGGGCTCAACTGTCTAGCACTCTTTTACATCAGCAGTGAAATTCAGCCAATGTTTCTCTGAGATATTTTAGTACTCTGTTCCCAAGCACTCATTTGGTTTCCTGGACCAATGTCATTCTCCTAGATAAACAAAGTGCCACCAAACTGCCTTGTTAGCCATTTAGATCATTTTTGGCCAAAGGAATATACTTTCAGTTCAACGGATTTTTCATAAGAAGTCTTTTTCCAATAGAAAAATCTGCAAGGTCAGGCTTTTGTTCCTTTCAGCGGGAAGAAATTGCATCTGATTATACAGAAAATTTTATTACATGTGACACAATGGTTCCTGTTAACATTACGAACATAAGGTCCCACCCTGAACACACTCAGTGCATGAAGGCAATGCATTGCCCCATAGATGCGCTGTCAAAGTTCTGTGTTGAGGCACCCAGCTTAGTGTATCTATCGATATCTTGGCTACCATGTCGCAGAGGCGCTGGGATGCCAATATCCGTGTAATCACTCAGGGTCTCCAGTAGGCTGGGCAGTTCACCAGGATGCTCAAAAGACTATGGCAACGTGGTGAATGGTGCCTGGGTACAGCTGCCCTGGGTCTGTCTCCGTGCTGCCGTCAGATCTCTTACTGCAGCGGCATAACCTGATTCTGGCTGTGGACTCACAAAGCTCTGGCCAGCAAAGTTTTTAAATGAGAGTCTGATCTACTGAAAGTTTCCTAAATTCTATTATAGCTTTTTATTTCCTGTGCCATGACGACAATGATTGTTTTATTTTGTTCTTGTGTGTTGTCATTTAGCGCTTAAACTTTCTTTGTACTGTAAGTCTTCAAGGTCCTTTTTTCCTTCTTTCCCCTCCTACCCTCACTTTTTGTGTTTCTGTTCTGCATTTATGGCTTCATTTTCAGTTGACAACTTAAAACAGAGTGTATTCTTTTTCACCAGGTCTAATATTGAAACTAAATCAGGAAGAAGGAAGGATGAACTGCTATTGTGAGAAAGAGGAAGGACACATTCCTGTTGTGCAGAAAAAGTGATGTCTACCAGCAGCAGCACAAAGTAGATACAGAAATGACAAACAACTCAAAAGTTCGTGCCTTCTTCATGCTTGTAGTATCTCACTGTTTTCCTCAGTCTTCCTGCTGCCGTCTCTCAGACTGACAGCTGGAGGCTGAGTACCCCTTTCTCTGAAAAGAGAACCCAGAATCTGCAGTCTCTTAGGGTGGTATCAAGGGGCTGGAGTTGAGTTAAAGGCTGAGGATGCTCTGTGTGTGTGTATGTGTGCATGTCTGTGTGTGTTTGTGTGGCAAACCCACCCCAAAGCCTTAAGTGGAAAGAATTCTTAGTAGCAGCCTCAGTGTACACGTCAGCTATGGCATCTTCACAACCTCAGGTGTTGGAGATATCAACTCCAGAGGCGCACTACTGCCTTCAAGATGCTGATGTGAACCTTGTGTGCCTTCCAGCAGATGGATATATTACACAGGATTGCTGGGAGCAGGGGCAGTTAGGGCTGAGAGGACCTAGCAGGGCCTAAGTCACAGTCCTCCTGCAGGAACCACCACTGTCCTGCTGGCCCTTGCTGACCTTCTGCCTGAGCTTGGGTGGCTGGTCTTGGTGTGCATGGTGGAGGAAAGCGCAGTGCAAATGACAGGCATGACTTTTCCCTGTCGTACTGGCTGTATGAGCAAAAATATTTCTTCACTATTCTGTTTGCACAATCTGTCCCCTGAGCAAGTGCCCTCCCAGGAGTCCTGCAGGTGGAAATTGTCCTCCCTTGTGGCATACTACACCTAGCCCATACAGCTGGCAAAAGCCATAAGGCAACTTGTGCTGGGGCTGAGATTCCACGTGTAGCAAAACCCTGTAAATGCTACCGCTTTGACAGGTAGCCTTTACATCTCACCACAGAACTGTGCATCAGGCTCAAAGCTTTTATCTTCCACAGGTTTGAACCTTCTCATTGACAAATATTCTACATTTATGTTCACATTTCACAAAGTTTCTTAAAAATGTAGCTCATTTAGTCCAAATATGCAGTGTGGATGCATTTATACTAACATGGAGCAGTTAATTCAAACCCATTTCATTTTGCAAAGACGGTCACATTGATTTTTTTTTGTGATTTACTAGTGCCCCAAACTCAAGATCAATAGCACTGCTGTGAAAAATCTACAGATAGCCTGAACACTGGTGATTTAACTTCCAACATCACCAGCTATTTCACTGCAGACCATTTTGCCAGCAGTGTTCACTTACTCCCAGTGTTTGAAACCTTGCTGCATTTCACGTGGTGCAAATATTTGCAGAGGGAACAGAGAGGGGCAAGAAGTTCATATATGTGCTTTTGAAGTGATAAAATGAAAGTCCACCTCCTAACACCTATTGGCAATTGTCTGTAACATCGTATGTTATTAAGAACGGGGAAATGAGGGTACACTTTTCACCATTTTTCTGATATTTTCAGCACTGTTCTGTAAAAAGAAGCCTGAAGAAAATTGACTTCATGCTGCCTAAATAAACTAATGACTTCACTGATGAGCAATGTGTATACATTTACACTAGTTCCTACTCTTAAGTAAGTATTTGGTTTTATATGGTTTTTCCAGTTCTTGGTATTTCATATAAAATACTTGTTTACTCGGTGAATCTCCCATGCAACTTAGGAATGGGGAGAAGGGAAGGAGGAGACCTCAGCAGCAAAGCAGGCAGGTTTCCAAGTTCATAACTTGCTGTTTATCTTGAGGGTTACTATGGGATCTTTGACTTTCAGCAGCCATGAGATACCAGACTCAATTTTCAGTCTTCTTTGGAGTAGGTGCAGATGTCTGGAGCATCACTGAGATGCTCCTAGGATCTCCACAGGAAATTAGGTGCTGCTGCTGAATGCAGGTGTCCAGCAACTCTTGGGACAAGCCAATCCCATTTTGCTAATACGGAGAGCATTTCTGTCTTCAGGCAGCAGTGGTGAGCTGTGAGACAAAACAAATCACTGGAAAAACATGATTTCAAATCTATGATTCAAGTAATTCCTTTCATGCAACAACTTCCTACAGATTACACCCAAATAATGCACTAAACACCACAGCAGTTTGGTATTAAAAGAAAGATGTCCTTCAAGTCCCTTTGCATGATATGAGCACAGGACCCCAGGAATGTGCTCTGATCAGTATGCTTACACAAATCACTTCTAGCTTCAGGGCCAAATTTAGCAGCAGAAATGAGAAACAAAACTGTCAGATACAGGGAAAGACAAAGCAAGATGCAAACACTTTATGCATTCTAACACTGTCAATGAGAATCATATCATTTCTTCTGTTAAAATGACCCAGTCAGTAATTTGCAGCCTAACAAATGCTTTATATCCATATGGAGTACAATAATAACATTACAGCCTTAGAGTTCATCCTTCTGCTCTCTCAAACTCATCTGAGATACTGCAAGAGGTTGTAAGTAGGGATTTTTACTCTCCATTCCTTTTCTGCAGCCATTTATGCAATCAGACCTCCTCAATATCTGCTGCACCTGTACAGCCTCACCCTCCTGTGGTTTTATCTTCAGTCCACTTATAGAAAATGAACCATATTTACCTACCGTCTACCCCTGTTTATGCATTGGTTCCTAAGGTTTGCTGAAATGAGTTACACTGGGGATTTGTAAAAGGCAGCATAAACTTCTGAATAGATTCCCGGCCAAGGAGTCAAACACCTTGAGGTGGATTTTTCCCTCTAGCTGCTGACCTCTGATGTCGCACATGGCAGCTGAATTACCACAAGCTCCTGCCTTCCAGGAGTACTCACCTATCTCAACTATGAAATAATGGACACTGCTTAAAATCCTGTGTCTGGAATTTTTGTATCATTATAGAGGAGGCTGCTTGCATCACAGTGTGCTTAATAACTGTCCCCTTTGAAAGACTAAGCCACTGAAGGGTAGGTGTCGTCTTTTCATTATTCTCTGCTTTTGAGGAGGAAAACACAAGTAATGCCCTTTAAGCCCTCTCTCCAAAAACCAAGAGCAACAAGAACAAAAAGCTAAAGTGATGAACTGGGTGGCCTACCAGGGCCAAGAAACCCAGAAAACACAAAATTATTAGGATGTCTTATTTTAGTAAATTATTATGAATAGGTGTAGCCTCACTAAGTAAAAGCCCAGATCCCTCAGAAATGTCATGACATTTTCATCTCTATTTATTTATTCTGGATTGTTTTCCAGCTAAAAAGTTCTGGTTTTCATAGCTTACTCTGAGGACAATATAGGTAATGTAGCAGACATCCTAGAACTATTCTCTGCATACTTATGCTTATAATTCTTTACAGATAAAAAGCTGTCATTTTCTGCTCACCAACTCACTGGTGTTTGAAAACTTCCCAGGAAAAGCAAAAGAGAAAAAATGATTGCAACTATTATTCCACAAAATGAAAACTGACCCCAGCGTGAGTGGCAGATTAACAGGTCCCAATTATTTATACGTTTTAGCCACCACACATGCCATTAATATAATAAACAGGTGGTAGAAGGAAGCTGCCAGGCAATAGCATTTTAGAAAATGAATGGAGAAACGCAGTTTGCAGATAGTAAAAAAGAAAGCAGTGGTTCTAGACTAAACACAGCTGGAAGATGAATTCTCTCCTTGCTTGCTGTTCGTTTCCACCAAATGCTGTGTTCCTGTGTCTGCCATTGCAATGTCCAGAGGTCCAAACCGGAATGGGGGCTACACATTTTTATGTGTAAGCAAGGAACAGGTAGGCATGATGCCAACAGGTTGCTCCACAGTAAAATAATTTTGAATACCTATGAGAGGACTCCATATGTGCAATTTTTAATATGATCTTTGAGGAAGTTACTTATCAAGTCTGGTTACCTGTGGAGATGACTACAAAAGGACAAGAATTTTGTAATTCTGGAATAAAGCATTCCCACAGCTTTTTCACTGAAAATTTTAAATTAAAAAATGTAGTGGGGTGAGGATGAAGTATTCCCATTGCACAAGTTGAGGTTCATACTTTAGCCAGTGTTGTGTTTTGTATTGAAAAAAGGACAGCCGTCTGCTTTTGCGAGGTTCCGCGTACATCCACTAAGGAGATACAGATTCCTACAGCACAAAATCTAATTTAGGTGCTCTGAATACCTCTCAAAGGGTCTATTTTTCTCCGTCAACTTCCAAATGGAATTCTAGAAGACTAGACTAGGAGACTAGTTAGTAAGTCTTAGAGCAGAAATGTGAGTATTCTCTTCTGCTTTGCATTTTAACTTTTAACAAGAACCATTACATTGACATGAGGTCTATGTCTTAACTCTTTCCCTCACTTTTTGCCCATCTTGGCTGAATCACAGACAGATGGAGGCCATGACAGACTATTTTGTTGTTTACATGGCATCTAGCAGAATGCAGCCCCTTCCAGCTCCACTCTTGGCCCTCACTGAGAAACTAGAACTTTGAGAACTGTATGAGAACTGAAGTTTTTTATGTACAACACCCCCACACTGAGGAAATGCAAGGGAAACCCTTCACTCTGGTGTGCTCCAAAATAGCTACCTCCATCCAAATCAGGGATTGTTGCTGTTAAAAACATGAAGAAACAGGAGTCTTTAATGAAATGCAAAGCAAAGATAAAAAGACCATCACAATACTACTTTATCAAAGTGAAGTGCGTGCAGAGCCAGCTCTGCTCTCTAGGTGTAGCACTGGGGCTGGTCAGCTGAAGAAGCTGTTGAAGTCAAGTGGTTCAGTGATTGGGACATAAGATCTCACGGGTAGAGAGGCAGACTGAATGGTTATAGGGAAGGAAACTGGTTGGTGTGGGGCAACCAAAGCAGCAGTTGTGCAACTAGGCAGCACGCATAAATGCCACGTATGCAGGATTTCTCTTAGACGGGATCAAATTTGTTGCTGGAGAAAAGCCATTCTGCAATGCTAAATCCTGGGAAATAACTAAGTGTACTCCTATTCTTTATGGCTGTGGTGTTCCCTGGGTCTTGCTGGTCTTGTGTCAGGATCCATTTCTCTCTTCCAAAGGACCACAGGCTGTAAGTGCTCAGTTTGCTGGATCCAGCCTGCTACCATCAGCTGTCTCCCCTTCCCTTCCCAGCCTCCCCAGCCCTACACAGAGAGATGTCCTTGAACGTTGTCTGACATGGTTAATGCCTTCCCTCTCATCTCACTTCGCTGGCATGCCTGGCAGCCTTCCAGCTATTCTATATGTTCCGTGACGTGTCTATCCTTCATAGCATTTCCTGGCTCGCTTCATCACTCTCCAACTGGTTTAACTTCTTTCTTGTCAGAGGTTGTCACTAAAAGATTTTTCTGATAAGGGGGGGAAAAAAGCTCTAACCATTCTAATGCCTTTAATCCAGTCCTCTGGATTTCACAGAACTGGCCCACCTATGGATTTTAGTCTCTTTTATACTATTCTTTTCATCTGAAATACTGTTACCTTCTTCAAGAAAGGGTCTTACACTGCATGGTGCCGGCATCCACAATTTCACACTCTGCACCTGTGAACAGCATTGCGTTTATCTTTTTGTCTGTCCATATAGCCACCTGGAGAGATGTATTTTATAAGCAGTGAGTACTTTGTCATATTTAAATAAGATTTTGGGAGTACTTACCAAGAAATACCCTGATTCGTGTGGAAAAGTAAAAAATGAGGCCACCGGTGCAGACTGAATCCTTAAGCTGTGTAGGCTTATTTTATTTAGCTAAATCGCAAACTGTCTAGAATGTTTTAAGTACCTCTTGTAAAGAAATAAGCATAATGTAACATTACTTCAGAAGTCAGGAGGAAGAAAATCTGCTATCAGTAGAAAGGGTGTTGTTGGAGACAATTTTTCAAGCATCAGGGCAGACAGACAAATATTTTAGTGCCCAGTTCTGTCAAGTTGCTTGAACCAAGGAGAACTAATCCTGAAATAATAGCACAAAACTTACGTATGGAGAAAGCAGAAAAGAGAAGTAAAAAGAAGGGGTTAGAGCTGAAACAGAAAGTGGCTGTACAATCCATAACCCCTGCAAATGTTTTACCACTGCCAAAGATTTGCACAACTGGTTTCAGAAAGAGCTGAAAACATTTTGGTAAAACATTGGCTGACATCAAGTCCTCTTTCTTGGGTACACCCAGGTTATCCTGACAGAGTTAAAATACATGCCTGTGCAGGAACTGATAGAGAAATGATAGCAGCCAGTGGGTAGCTACTGATTTAAAGAAAGACAGTTGCAGTTTGTTCAGAGAGCAGATGAGGTGCGGAAATGGTGTTTGACATCGGTTCAATGTTCTGACCTCACTTGTCTTTGCTATTTTTGGAATCGTCTGTGCTGGCTGTATCATGTCATACTCGCAGAAGGAAATTCAATAAGCACTACCGGTATTAGTGGATATTTGTCCCTCCCTTATGAGAAAACAGACTCTTGTTTAATTGCAGCCCATGTTTTTATGATAGAAGTCTGAAGAAGGACATAAGCCCTTTTCTGTTACTTACTACTGCGACTAATGTTGTGCAGACTCTTCTGTGGTTTGCTCAGTTTCGATGTAATGCCTCTTCGAGCATTCAAATGAGCTTCCAGTGTTTCTACTGAAAGGCTCTTCCACAGTCTAATTACATGAAAATATTTATTAATAACTTGTGGTTTCAGTTCCTTTTTAAAAATATCCAGAAAAACTCAAGCAAACAAGAATGACTTCATTATAAACAACACTCAGTTCAAGTACAACTCACATAATTCTGTACAATTTCCTTGTTTTCTCAGCCAGTCTGTTCTTTCATGTATAGATATATCAGCATTAAATTTGATTTACTGTGTTTGAAAACAATTGGGTAGTGGATTTACTGGAGTCTGTATTGGGATGTATCTTTTTTTGTTGCACCACTCTGACACAAATGTGGTTTGCTGCCATGTTTAACAAGATTAAGTGATCTTTGTTCAGTTTCTGTCCCTCGGTTCTTTCTGTGCAATTTAGAAGTTAGAATCTGAAGGAAAACCATCTGACAAAAAGAGAACAACACTAGTGTATATATGCCTATTTTCCAGTAGCAGTAAGAGGGAAGAATATGAACATAGTGATGATAAGCTCATAAGGGTGGCATCACCATGGTAAATTGTCAGAGTAACTCCTCAATAGGGCACGGGACTAAATTTAGAAGACTACACTGCTGGTGAGTCATTGATCGTTGCACAAGGAGCACATTCTTCTGCTGTGAACAGACTGTGTTTTGCATACATGGGTATGCAGTTTGGCTGGAATCTAATTATACTGTTGTGCAAATGATGTTTTACATTGTCACAAGTGAGACGGAGTAAACAACAACCCACAATGGATCTGGATAATGGGGTTTACTAAAGAACTAGTGAGATTAAAGCTTTTACCATGCTTGATCTGCTCAAGCACTTGTTCTCTCCCTCCCCATCAGGGCTGTGTTCCCCAGGTCTCAATGTCCCCCCCCCCATCAGGGAGATGGCTGCTGGCCAGGGAAGGACAGACAGAAAGCCCCGTTGGGTGATGCTGTGCTGCTGCTCACAGATACCAGTCTGAGGTGTTAGTGGCCAAAGTCTCTGGTCCTCCAGCGCTTGTCTCCGTGCAGTGTTCTGATCTCCAGAGCCTTCTCCCACTTCCAGGATCTTTTCTCCATTTGTGTTCTTCACCACCTTCTTTCTGTGTCCTCCAGCCCCCAGATTTCCCAATTTAAATAGTCAATGTGTAGAAGCAAATGCACGATCAGCCCCTAACTGGTTGTTCTGTTTCACATCTTTTTATTAACTGGAGGAATCTCAACGTGCCACAGTTATTTAGTCCTGGTGTTATCAAAATTTACAGCCAGTCCATACCAGTTGCAGCTAGCAGGCAGCAGGGTCATGTTTGCTTATGAGTTCAAAAGTTCAGTTTCTGATAGTCACCCACTCACCCACAGACATGCAATTATCTGCTGCCTGTCAGTGTTCACAATCTATCTTCACCTACTACATTTATCTGAAAAAAAAAAAAGTTAAATCTTGATGGGAAAATAACTAGTTTTTTTCTGGAAATAAAGAATCTCAAAATGTCTGATGCATCTAAGTCAGTGATAACTATTAGAATGGCTGTTGCTTTAGGGGGATGTCATGTAATAAGGCATGTGTTAGTGTTACATGATTACTGTTGCAGTGCAATGACTCTGAAGTAGAAAACAAGGTAAGTCTTTTTTCAACCACACTATAAACTGTCCTGAAACTAATTTCAAATTTTTGCTTTTCAGTTTAGATAAAATCAATAGTAATTTCAAGTAACATTTAGAAGTTGTCCTTTCCTCTGAAATTTGTTGTATTAGACTACAGGTCAAACTTCTTGAATAACAGATTTCCAGTATATGAGGCCACTACTGGCTTATTTGCTCTTTGGAAGAGGACCTGTGCAGTGCCTTGGCTCTCTGGAAAGGGCAGAACAACTGTGTTCATGTCCAAGTGGGGAAGAACTGGAGAGGGCTATGCTTTTTATTGGGAATTTTACTTGTTTTTAATACCCTTCTTTTAGGTGATTCAGAGGAAAAAAAGGGAAAGAGGCCATGCTAATCCCTGAAAATTCACAGAGTAGGCACAGTGGCAGGGGCGATATCAGCAGGGAGACCACTGCCTAAGTTGCATGTTAAATGCATTGTTCCTATGTCTCTCACACGCAGCCAACAAAGAGTTCCAAAGCGGTCAGTATATTCTCACTATTCCATTGTATTTTACCTTTGGCTGTCAAAACTATTGCGAAAACAAATGGGCTTTGACAACAGATATTTTTTTCAGAAACTCCTGCCCTAAGTCACTATTTCAGTAGCTGGCTACATAAAATGATAACATAAGACTAAAAGAGCTGGATTCTGCTCTCAGTTCTGCAAACATAAATCCAGAATAGCTCTACAGAGGTTTGTGGAGTTATTTCTGATTTACTGTAGTGTAGCTGTGAGACAAATTGGCCCAAGGATTATAGCTGTCTAATATTTTCTTCCGTATACTGCTTTATTGCCTTGCACACAGAGAAGCAGACAGCCTCCTGTTACAGGGTGATTCAGTAGCTCCCCAAAACACTGTGATGCCATTGTAACCACACAGGCGGCCAGCTGCATCAGGCTGACAGTTTACAGACTCTTTTTATAATTTCTTGGTGACAGTTGCCTCCCAGTGATTTACATGTGGAAATGAACATACACAAAAGTACTTTGTGGTAACCCAAAATTTGGATGATGTCTTCTTTCAGAAGATTCAATGCCACCATGTTTTGGAGCAGAAATTTGAAATTTGTCAGGAGAGTAGACTCTGTGTTCAAAATGTTGTGGATTATTCCAATAGAACTGACTTTACTTTGTTATTACCTTGAAAAAGAAGGAAAATAGAAATAACTGGAGATTGACAGACACATTGCAGACTTTTCGGAGCTTCGCAGATAAACATTAAAAAACAAAGGTTCAACCACAGTGGAGGTCTGGTGCAGTGAGTGTTTGCTGCAGGATGTTACAGCCTTAAGAGTTGAAATCATAATGCTGAATGAAGGAGACAGCATCCTGTATCTTAGTACTGCTGTGAATCACATTGTATACAGACTGGCATGGGAAGAAGAAGGACCAGGAATGAAAGCAGGGTTTTGTGGTTCCCTTGCTGTCATATTGTAAAGAACTACAGGGCTTAAATCTTATAAGAACAAAAAGTTGTCTTAGAAAAGTTGAGTAATATAGTTAAAGACTGTAGGGATACGACTTTCAGTTTGGTCAGAAAGATGAAAGTTGGACCAGGCAGTTGGGATAGGTGAGATCATGGTGCTTCCTGAGGGGAAGAGTCTGGGTGAAACCAGGGGTGGTGAAAGGGTAAGGAAAACAATGCCAAGAGCCAGGCTGGGGAGACCTTAGGCTGATATTACCACTGTAAAAATGCTCTTTTAGCATAGCGTGTGTTTTCAAGTTCTGACTTCTGCTTGTATAACCTCAGGTCAATTCCCCTCTGACCTGTTGTGAGATGTAACTGCAGCTAAACTTGTTGCCATAGTATTCTTCGTCCGTGTGCTCTGTGCAGTTTATTACTGAGGTTTATATCATTTCCTTTGTAAAATTACTGCCTGCTTAGCATTGCTATCAGCATTGCTAACGCAACAGTGAAAATCAAAACATTCTCATTGACCTATGGGACTCCACTGTTAGGCCTACTGGGCAAGCTCACTGAAGCTAAAAAAATTTTTTGATTAATGTGGCCAGGATCTGTGCATCCTCTTTCACAATGTTTTGTTTGATGCTCTGATTTTACCAGCACTTCAGAACACATAGCTGGGAAATACTGTTGGCTCTGCACTCCCAGGAGCCTAACATAAAAGCGCCTTGCTCACCGCAGACAATTTAACATATATGGAAACATTCACCGAAAAGGAGAAAAATGGTTGATCTGGGATTCTCTTAAGAAGAATGCATGCAGCCACCTACTGAAGCAAGTCAGGTTGTAATATTGTCTGTAAATTTTATAAGAAACAAAAGTAGCCAAGCACAGTGTAATTGCAAGTCCATGTGAAAAAAGGAAAGGTTCAAAAGAGAAGGAAGAATTGTTTGCCCCAAAGCCATAGTTCCATGGAATATTGCCTCTTTGGGTAGATGTCTTCCTGTGTGGATGAGTCAAAGTTTGTAGCAAGAGGTAGTGTCTTTTAAAACTGGAAAACCAGACTGACTTTCAGGCACATAAGCCCTTCTTTAAATACGGAATAGAAACAGAAAAATTCAAAGCTAAACACAAGGTGAAAGCAATTATTCCGAAAAAAAAATATAAAATTTAAATTTAATATAAGGGTGTGATAAAGTAGTTGTAGCCTGTGGGGGAAGGAGATGTTAATTTACCATTGTTAAAAATGGTGGTGTTAATGCTGGAATGTGAGATAAATAGATTGCATTTCTATCAAAGTATTGATTTCTGATATCGAATTCAGTTAGTAAATCTAGTTCTCAAGATCGTCTTTTGGAGGCACGTTGTAAACAGAAGAGATGTCTCATTTGATGACGAAAACAGGGAGGTTAGTATTGGAGAAGCAGTATGGAAAGAAATGTCTTCCTTCTGGATAAATGAGTGTTTTGATCCTTGCTCAGTTGTCTGCGTGTGTTGCTTTCGATGTGCAGTGGCACTGAATTTCAGCTGTGAGGTCTACAAGTGGACATCTGGTGCACTGGATCAATAGATTATACTGCAGGAAGTGCAAAGGTAAGAGCCAGTGATTTCGGTGGTACTGTTATGGGAGCATTAATTCTGAGCTGTGATGGTATAGTGGCAAGTTTTATGTTTGTTTATTCATGATGGTCATATGGAGAAGCTGGTCTTATGATGATTTTAGATAGGTGGGAGGGGCGTTTGGAGGCTTTTTTCCTATTAAAACTCATAAAAGACATCCATCTCTAGCAGACCTACCTTCCTCACATCTTCTGGGTGCAAGGACTGTCCCAGTACTTCCCACATCACTTTTCTTCCTTTCCTTTTCTTTGAAGCCTGGGGTCAGAACCAAATGTTGGGTAGGGCCATGCCCAGTTGTCTTTCAGAATACAAGCCACCCTAGAAGACATTGCTGTCTTGAAGCTCTGCTTCCTTAACTTGCTTGTATCACAACTGTGGGGGTCCATGCAGGTGAGCAGCTGAGAGAGAGAGCAGAAGCCCTACCTCATGCTCACTTTTTTTCAAAACTGCACTGAATTACCAGTTCTGCTGGCAAACACAACATTGCATCATTCTGACAAATAACATACAATCTTTTTCGGGGATAAGCTAAGCAAAGATGATATAGCAGAAGAAAATGTTCAAGAAGCGTACAGCAGAGTACAGTTTAAAATTCAGGGTCATATTCTGCCCTCAGGTATATTAACTTACAATGCTTGTGGAAATCATCATACAACTACATATTTATCTCAGGCCATAAATTTGCCAGCGATTTGGACAGATTTATTTTTCCTGCAGCCCGACTGTCTGCCAGTCCTATGTAAATTCCAGATCTGCACTGCTGCTATTTACCAGCACAGCAGTGCAAGAAATTGGGAAGACAATTTATTTGTTTAGTTGAAGATTTTTTCTTTACAGTGCCAGGTCAGCTCTTGCATACCCGTTTGGAAAAGGGAAACAGAAGAAAGAGGATGGTTGGAGAACTTTCTTATCTAACAGCTAGTGGCTATAATTCATTTATAAGGATATTCAGCAATTTTTCAAAGGACTTTGACTACTTAAAGTTCAGGTTACATATTTATAACTGACTTCTGAGTCTGAATGTCAGTAAGATAAAATTATTTCAGTGTTTCTCCTTATATCTGTGTGTATGTTTCGGAACTGTCCGAAAACTACAAAAGGTAGGCTCTGGAGCAGCACCAGAGACCAACTGTGTGATGTTCCCCTTGACCTCTTTCCCAACCTGTGCCTGAGAATGATGTCATGGAACATGCACTGCAGAAGGATGGCATAAATGTCAGGAGAAAAATGGAGGATTCCTTTTTAGCAGTCACAGACATTCATAAACATCAGGAATAGACAGAGGATATGTGGGAATCAATTCAGTAGGAGTTTCATTTTCTTCTGCATGTAGGTGTTTTTGGACCGTAGGAGGAATATGTAATAATGGTTTTATAATCACAAGAAATTTGGCTGTAGGATGACATGCTGACAGGGCAATTTGTTTCTGGTTTTACTCAGATTATTCACCAGTGTAAGCAATGTGTTTACATGCAACATAAGAATAGAACGCACATTTTTCCCAGTTTTGGTTGAAGAGAAGTAAATATGTAGAATGTGCAATGTTAATTATAGCTTCAGAGTGTGCATCAAACTTAAAATAGCTACTAGTCCTGTTTCATTAGCACAATAATCATTCGTGTGCAGGACTTAATGGATAGAAAACTAGCAGATTCATTCTTATAGGATATTTTATTTTTTAAAGGCATTTTGGAAAAGAGGTAGTACTGAAAGATATATACTGAAAAACAGGATGTGATACAATGATTGTTCTATCATTCTTTAGCCATTTTAGCTAGAAGGTGTACTTACAAAAATACAAAAAGACTAAACTGAGTTTTGTAAAACTCAGAAAGAGAAATTATTATAGCTTGACTTCTTCCTACAATAAGCAGTCAAAACAGAAATGTAGCTGACCTTGAGGGATTTTATTAAATCAAGGAACAGAATAGGATTTTTGAAGGTAATGAATTATAGAAGACTGTCAAAAATGTACAATGCCAGTAGACTTCTGCCAGCTGCAACTGACGAGGATGCATCCTGTTCTTACAGGAGCTGTGTTTAATGTTGGAACGAATAGCCCTGACAACATATTCAATTCCAGAGATGGATCTGGTCCAACTCCTGGAGCGTGGGACCGCCTCTGGAAAATTTTGAACGAAATTTCCTAAGCCAGTTACAGACTGACTTCCTATTTTTTGCCCATCCACATAAATGATGAAATTGTCTTGCAGGACATGACCCAAGGGTCAAAGACCAAAGTAAGCTACAGCTGACTACATTAGGAGGAATGCAGCATGGCAGAGGGTCAGCAAGATGTGACATAGAGAAGAGCTGAGGAAGACTGATGGGATTACCTGCAGTCTGGCCAAATGTCAGACTTCTAGAGAGGGTGGCTTAAGATTCAGAAAGATGTGAGATATGTGCTGTGCTAGTTGTGAAAAATCATCCCTGCAACTGTCTTATATTTCCCCAAGGGCTAACATTCTCGTGGTTAACAAATAAGTTTTACTAAGGTTCTTTCTCTTGCTTGTCAGCCTGGACGTTTGTTGGGAAGCTTAGAAAGGGCAGAGCATGAGGTGGACTCTTAGGGGTTGTGTGGAAGTGAGGAATGACTTTAGTAGGGAAGTTGCTTCCAGAGTGTTGCTCTGCAGGAAAGATGTGGGAGATACAGAGTGTGCAAGAGTGTTTTCTAGACACAGAGGTTTTGGGACATGAAATCCAGTGATTAGGTCTACTTTCAGTGAGTCTCAGTCTGACACTGAATGGAACTGGTAACGGATGCTACTGTCTGTATGCCCTGAATCAATTGCCCTTTTGGAAATATTGTCAACACTTTGGGCCCCAACCCAGAAAGGGTTAGTCTGGAACATTGGCCTCTTCAGTGGAAATGATAAGCTCCTTCCATCCTGAGGCACCATTGCCTGGCTAACAGACAATAACATCCACTGATAAAGAAGGATGTCACATGCTGTATGTAGAATGAGAAACATTGAGAATAAAATTATGTCAAGCACAGATCTCACCAGAATCACAGAATTTTAGAAGGTAGATGACCCTAAGAGGGTTCTGCACGGCTGAAAGAGATGTGTGGACTAACATAGAGCTTGTCTAAGTCAGGTGACTTAGTGCCTGTGACACCGTCTGTAGTTGTCTCTGTCCCTACAGACTCCAGAAAGATCCTAGGGTGACTACACTCCTGAATAAGGCTTCTGAACTGCCTAAATGTCTATGGGATAAATCAGATGGTCTCTATGGCTTTAGGTTAACTTTGCATCTGTTTCCAGTGCAGAGGTGTTGTTTAAACTTAGATATGTGATAATCACTTATAGAGGAGCTTGTGAAGCAAGATTTAAGAAACTTTTTTTGAGCATTCATCTACTCTTTGCATTATCCTATGGTCAGTCCAGAAAATTTGGGGATAGTTTTCTTCAGGCTTTTTTTCACTCAGGGAAATTATATTAGCTTTTGATAAAATCGAAATATCTCTAGCAGCCTCCGTCAGTCTCTGTAGGTTGCTTAATGAAGAGATTGTTTTTATTGTTAAGGCAGCTGGACACAGACTGATAGAATAATTTAGAAGACATTTCAGAGATTTCTGACTAACTGCATGAAGTGACACTGCCTTTAGCTGACCTCTTATTTTCTCCTTGTCTCCTCATCTTCACCTTCTGGTGTTTGGAAATTATCTTGTATTTCTGTAACTCACTGGACATTAATCTTATTGCACTTCTGCTGAAGTCAATCAGGAACATATTATGGTTCTGCAGAAGAATATAAATAACACAAATCCACCCACAAGCATTTCTTTATGCAAAGTATGCCCTTCCTTACCTAATGATTTGATGGCTAGTAAGAAATCATAATATTTATCTATGACAAATTGAATAAGACTCAACTACAGAAGGGAACAGAGGTCAAGCAAAAGTGTATTTTAATAAGAATCTCGTAATTAACTGAAACTCTTGAAATTCTGCTCACAATTTTATCATATTATTTTCTTGCTTTAATTGGCAATGGTCCCTATATTTACATTTTCTCACAGTCAGAATGCTTACGATTTAGTAATTATTTTGGGGTATGGGTTTTGTACATCTTGTACATTCTTCAACATTATGTAAAGGTTCAGCCTTTAAAACTGTTACAGCAAGCCACAGTTTTTTCCAAAAAATGTGGTATCATGAGATAGTGTTTAATGTTCTTTTGTTTCTAGATCAGCTAGAGTCATTATTTTTATTTTGAAGTGATATGGTGACAGTATTAAATACTGTAATTATTCAGCTTTTTTAGGGCTAAACGAATATGGTTTCTTATTTGTTATAAACTATTATACTGAAAATCTGTAATATTCTGTTTCAAGCGAGAGTAATTTACAGAATAGTATAATGAAGAAGCATGAGTAATCATGCCCATCTTTCACATGAACATTTGAAGTGACACTGATTGCAGTGGCATACTGTCTCCATAATCTTCCCTAAATAAGATGAAACATGTTACTTTTCATCGTGACTCATAACATTTGGGGACTTGGATATCTAGCTCAAACTCACACACTATTGCCAAGGTTTTCTTGTAGTCATCATGGTGCAAAATAGCCTGCTTAAGAGAGCAATTTATTTCTTAAGTGAACCCAATCTCTCCTAAGTGCCTGTCTCTTTCTATTGACCATAAATAAAGCATAGAACAGGTACACTCCTAAGTGAGAATCTCAGCTGAGCAACTAAACTTGGAATCACTAAAACATACACACAACATACCTTTTTCCTTTAAAGTATTTTGCAATTATACAAATGCTGCTCTGCAGATATGGACAAAAATGTATTCCTTGTAAAAGCCCAAGGCTTATCAGAGGAAACATTAACAGTATGAAAAGTATGTAAAGTACTCAAATAAACCTAGACTACAATGGAGACTTGAACACTTCCAGGGAGGGGGCATCCACAACTCCTCGGGACAACCAGAGGAGTTTCTCTCATTTGCTTTGATTGGGACTAGCCCCTCTTGGAGTGAGCTAGTTTGAGCTGTCCAAAATTGAGTGAGTGAGCTAACCAACATGGGGGACAGGCAGGGATCCAGTGCTGGTTTGCTCCCTGGCCCTCTTTAATTAAGTAGGGTAAATGTATTCTGTGAGCTTAACCCTAGAGTCTGAGTTCTACTGCAGGTACGTCACTGCTTTCACATGTTAAACCTCACTGAAGTCAATAGGACTCCTCTATGCAGCAAGGCTTATAGCTGTGATTCAGACACCTCGTAAGTCAGCATCAATCAGATGATTGAATTCTGTTAGGTGACAGGCAATAGGGAGATCGTTACCAGAGTAATAAGAGAAGGGGAAAAAAAAAATCCCGGAACAGAGAATTATTGGAAATCTGCCCTCTGTAATGCCAAAATTCAAAGTAAAATTATTCAATGGGATCACTTCTTTGAGAGGAGCTGCCTGGGTAAAAATAGATTCCTCATTGATAGTCAGATCATTGAGACTCTGAAAAAGGAGACGCTCTTGACAAAGTGCCTGCAAACTGGCTTTGTCTGGTGTCTGACCGCATTGTGGGAGCCCTGAAGCTACCAGCAGCTTCCTGCCTGCCACTCCTCAAAATATTTTAGATAGTGCAAGCAATAAACACTACCCACTGGGAAACTCCAGAGTAATGTTTTGTATTGATTACATGCTACCAGCAGGGCGAAGCTTGAAGTGAACTTTCAGAATGTGTGAGCTAAATACCCTTTTCTAATAACAAATAAGATACCAAATCTGGGGCACTACACGATCCTGTCAGACAAAGGGGGCTTAAAACTAAGTTCAGTAGTGTGGCTTTGAAAAGCCTGAATTTATTCCTGATTCTCCTGTAAATTTAATTAATTTCATTAAAGCTAGTGGAAGATTAGATCAATGGGATTGAATTCTGATTGACAGGTGTGATTCTGTGACTGACTAAATCTCCCAGTAGCAGTGGGTATTTTCATAAGGGACAAAGTTCTTCCTCCATAGAGATCAGAAAGATTCACAGGGAATTCATACTGTTATGATTATTTGTACGAATGCAAAGTTCAAGTCTTTGACAACTAATAATTCTTAGTATTTCAGAGAATCAATATGCATAAAGTTGATATTTGGGTTAGTGACTGAATATACGTGTTCAGTATGAGATTTCCCTTTGTTTTTATTTTTGTTGGTATCAGCCACTTCCTTACACTGCATTTAGTAACAGTCATGGTGTCTCAGCTGCATTTCTGTATGGAAATCCCCTAGCCGGCCTTTTTTGTGAGTTGGGGTTTTTTTGTTTGTTCTTTTTTTAAAGTTTCTGGTGTGCTTTTCACTGGTGCTTTTTTATAGCTTTCTCCCTGCTGTGGACACTGCGTGCCTGGTGCCTTTCCATTTAATAGTTCTAGCTGCAGTTCTTCTGCCAAGTCTCTTAGAAGGAAAGGGGCTGGGTTTACTTTTCCCTTTGAAAGAATCGTCTTTAGCCCTGGCAAAATCCTTGGAAAATCAGTGATAGGGGAGGCTGCAGTAGGAATACCCTCGATGGATGAGTTCCAGGGCTTGCCGCCCTTACGAGATATTCTTACTCCTAAGCATCAAGTGCAAGAGACTAAGAAAATACTTGAAAGAATAAACCATGGAAAACTACTATAATAATACTCCATCAGAACTAGGGAGTACTCACTTTAGTCCTTGTTTAGCACTGTGTTGCTAACAAAATTATGTATTCAGTCCTTCCCCTTCTCCACTTCATCTCACTGAGGTCTGTTGAAACCCAGTAATTCAGCAGCTCCATCATCTGGCTGTATGAAGCTTTAGGGAAGCTGCTTGAAGTGAGCACACTTCGGATGTCAAGGGCAGATGCTATCAGCTTCCTGCTGCTTTGCCTAACCTCAGCTCCAGCAATTTTATCTCTGCCCTCCACCTCGGTATGTGTGCTTACTTTGAAGCAGCCTCTACACCCTTTCAGCTCTATCTGCTGGCTCTGCAGTTTCAGCATCTGCAACAGAATGAAATTGCAGAATAAACGCTCTTTAGGAAAGATTCAAGGGCATACAGAGGCCTTCACAGAGCCCTGATGCTAGGTAGGACCATGTCCTCTGCAGCAGCTTCCTCAGACTTATCTGCTCACCCCATTCAGCAATTCCTTACTGTGTTTCCGCATCAGGCTAGGTGACTTGCAGCTCCTAATCACGTGTGTATCCTGTGCTTTCATATTCTGGCATTACTTGAATACTTCTTTTTTTCTGTAACTCAAAAATGAACCGCATTTTAACCTAACTATGATTCAGATAATCTCAGTGGGTAACTTCAGTGAGCTATTCTCCTTGCTGATTCTCCTCTACACCCATCTGATGTTGCCAAGAAACACCAGTCTGCAGGAGTAAGTATTGCTTTTTTATGGATCCGATTCTCTCACCTATTGCTACCTTTGAAAAAGGTATTTATTATGTGAATTTCAGTGATCATCATAGTACTTAATTATACCAGAACACTGGACAATATTTGTTCTCTATATAAAATTGTGTTTGCACACAATAGTTTAGAAATGTTTTGAAATGAGTAAACATTATTTTTTCACAGCTTTAGAGTCACAAGTGGTAAAGTGCCATTTTTTCAAGCTTCCTCAAAACACTGATTTCTAGGAAAAAAACAGAGTAACAAGTGAAACTTTCAAAAGGCTGAAAATGATCAAACAAGCCCTGAGGCTCTTTGATATTCTTAATTACAAGAATCGCTAACATCTCATATAGTAAAATAGATAATCTCTAACAAGAGATCTGAAAGCTAATGACCTGAAGGCAAGTAAGCACAAATCTAAAGCTTGCCAAAGACAGAAGAAGTTTCTTTTTTGTAGGAGTCCCTGATGAGAGTTTGTAGCCTATGGGGAAACTGGGGTGTCAGTGGCTTTAAGCTGGGGCTAAATGGACTTTTTTTATACTTAGTTTACTGAAGAATATGTTTTTGGTTGCTCAGAATCAATGGCAGTAGAATTTGCAAACTATATATACTTTTTATTTTGAGTAGGCAATGAGGGGATCCCAGCATATGCACTGCCAGTAAGATATCCTTCACACACACTTCTGTCCAGAAGGATTTTGAAGTGCTCGCCCAAGTTGAGGGAAGCCCTCGGTTCAGTCCCCCTGACATTTTGGTTGGTAAGAACCTAAACTTCCCACCACCTAAGTGGCTTACTTAACCATGATGTTGTAGGCCAAGGCTTCCTGCCAGTTTCTCTTCAAGAAAAAGGTGTTTAACAGGTGGTGGGGTCAACCTGCGGCTCTATAGTAAAATCCACACCCTTTGCCAAGTCTCTTTGACAGCATGCCACATCTCTTCTTACTCCCCCAGATCCTACAGTAGCATCTCAAGCTGGCTTTTCTTTTCTGTGATACTCCTGAGTAAAAATTTACTGCTTCTCTATCATTAGAAGAGGATTCAAATCACTTAACAGCATATACCAAAACCAGTCATCCTAGGCTCCCTTTATAATCAGCAGAGAGGTGCATGCCTTAGTTTGACTCATCTTCTGCTAAAGTAAAGGTTTATAATAGATGCAAGTAACAGAAATGCCCATCCCATTCTCTCACCTACCTCAGACCTTTACTGTAGGACGGAATGAACAACATTTAGGTAAGCGTACGTCTCTACAACGAGTACAAAACAAGACTGAGGTCACTACCTCTGATATAGACACTTAGATTGTAAATATACACACAAATATGGACATGAACCAGTCCACACTATGAAGCCTCAGAGCCAAAAATTGACTGCTGGTCCAATGTTCTTAGCAGTATTGGACATAGCTGGGTTGACTGGTAGCCAAGGACCTAACCAAGTGCCCAGACACTCACTCCAGTCCTAGTGCAGGCAGATGAGATCCAACAGCCTTGACTATCTGTTGTTCTGTTAAGGACAGCTGCAACTAAAATGTCTTCTTCGGGATACGACACAGAGGATTTTATAGGTTAGAAATAGCAGTCTGGGAATACTTGCAGTTTGGGACTCTCTGGCATGTGATCAGTTTTGTTCAGAACTTTCCAATAATGTTCCACGCTGCATAAAGTAATAAAATGATTAATGAGACATTGGCTGAATGCACAACAGTGGACAATCACCTGGAATTCAAGCCTATCTCTGTCTCCAGCAAATATTTAAATAGGAAGCAATCTGTGAAAGTTAATAATCTTTTTTTCCCTCAACATGGAGTGCTGAAGCAGACCCTGTTTTGGGACCTTTACTTGCCATGAAGGTAAAGAATCTGGGGCAAGAGTCTCACCTCGGAGTCAAGGTGCTGATTAAAGGGAAGATGACCTCAGTATGAAGTTCAAAACAAATGGAAAAAAAGGCTCAGAAGCGACTTCAGTTCTAAAAGTAGTGACAGAAGAGAAAAATAATCTCAAGAAAACTTTAAATAAGCAAAAAGCAAGAATTATTGTTTTGAAATGAAAATGGCTTTGCCACTAACCTGCACATGCAGTAAATGTCAAGAATTCTCATTATTCTGTTTCTTTTGGAGCCAAGGGCAGCAGAATCAAAATGTTCTTTTCATTGTAATCCCCAAGAGGTAAGTGAAATATAATTGTATTTTTTTAATGAGATGTTTGGATTTTAACTTATCTTTATTTTGTGTTAAGAAGATTGTACTTTCTAAGAAAAAGAAGTAGTCCTTTTGTTAGAAAAGGACTTAGTAAAGTCACAGAGGTTTATCCTTTTAAATTACTTTTACAGACTTCAGTGGAGAAAGTCTTCCTATTCTTTGCCCCTAATCTATAGTAATTAAAAAATCATTCTTCTATTTTCTAATTCTCATTTGTTGTGAACAATTGCGACTGTGTCAGTTCTGACTATGGAGGATTACAGAGCTAGCACAGATGCTTAAGGATAGTTCAAAATGGCTTGAGCAAAATACAAGCAGAAAAGTACTGTAATAGGTACATCTCGAGTCCTCAGCTGAGAGCTGGTACAAAAATCTGAAATGCCCCCTGAAATGACCTGAGACATTTTTGTATCACACAGTGCCCTTACTCAGTTCGTTAGTGTTGGCTACATTTTGCCTTCACTGGAGAAGATATGAAAACCCTAGAGGACTGGAAAAAAAAATTCATTCCTACTTTCCAAACTAGCTTCTGCATAAGAATGTTAACTGCCTAAAATTTCGAGTGCCTGTGTAGTCAAGGAAGAAATTGAACAGTTCAGGCAATGGACATTGGCACAGACACTTCAGGCAGGATGGATGACTTGTTCCCTGGAGATGCTTACTGCCCTTGAGTCCCTGGGCAGGGAGAGTCAAGGCACTCAGCTCAGCTGAGATGACTGGAGTTAAACAGGGTAAAAGACACCCTTAGTCTTTCAGTACACTCAGGTTTTCCAACCTGCAGAAACAGTGTCCGTATTTTACTTACCGCTTCGTATCTGGGAAGTTAAATGCATGTTAAGGATTTGTTTTTACTTCATGTGTTTCTTCATTTTGGGAAAGTATGTTGACACCTGTTATTATCTCTAGTCAGTCATTTCAAAAAATTAGCAAACAAGCCCTTCAACTTTTCTTGATTTATCTGACAAGGGGCAGAATACCTCTAATGGGTAAATCTTCCTCATCCACTTTATTTAGCAACACACTGGCACAGGACGTTGAAATCCTCTGTTCTAAGACTGAAGTTCCTCAACACCTATGTAAAAGGAAGAATAAGGTATTTTTCCTTTCATCTCAGAAAGTTTAAATTAAACTATGCCTCTGGCTTTCTCATAGGCAAGGTTCATTTAAGACAGCATATAAGGTTCAGTGGCTGAAGAACATTAATTATAGTTGGATGATGCAAGTTCAGATGATAAAACCCGGCTGCAGTAGGCTAATTTTTATAAAAAGACTTATCGTGTCATGCTCTTGGGGGGAAAAAAGTAAAAAACGAACAGTGAGTTTTACCCTTCTGGAGAATCCTGATAATCCCAGACATCTGGTAATAAATGTCACAAGCAAAATCTTCTAGCGAGAGAACGCATCATATAACGAAGGATGAGATATCTCTCATTAACTGTGAGAGATGCGTGCTGTGACCATCACAGAACCACAGTCAACTCAGAATTGCCTGACCTGCGGGCGAGGTTGAGAGGGGAACTCTTTCATTTGTGCAATGAGTGATACCAGATGGTTTCCTCAGAGCAGAAGTACTTAGGATATAGTTTTCTTGCAACAACAAGTATTTCAAGCAAGCCCTGCAAAGACCATCACTTTGCCAACACTTTATGTTTAGTGTTGTGTCTGGTCAGCTTTTAAACTAAGCTATGCTCAGGACGAAGGAGGAGCTCAGCCCTTTGTTAACAGAGCATTCTCATGGAAGGGGCACATGGTTGGGGGGGAAGAAGAGGTGAGACCATTCTGCTGCACTAAAGTAATTTAGTTCAACACTAAACTTGAAACACAAGTCCCTGGGAAAATAGGGACCATCAGCTTCCCATCAGTGGCTGGATTATCGGGCCTCCCATTTTCTAAAACCCAAGCAGCATGGATGAAAGTAGTGATCTACAGAGTGACAGGCAGATAGATGTATGCACATGTGTAAACTACATCTGCCTAACCTTTGCATCATGAAGAAACCATGCTAAAAAACCAAAGGCAGTTATCAGCTAGTGTAAGGTCTGAATGTGCCACAGACTAAAAGAAAAAAAATTAAAAGTTGTCAAAAAATCAACGAACAGAGAAAAAATTTCAGTATTTCTCTGGTCAGAAAAACAGACTGAAATAATCAGATGCATTATTTATGGTAAATTATCCTCTCACCTTTGCTCAAAACTCTCTTTACTGGCAAGTTTCAAATGACAAAAAATACCTGACTCCTGTTTAAATGAGCATTTAATTTATTTTTTTTCAGAGTAGAGTTACAATTACTCTCTCCTAATATATAAAGGACTAGGGAATTCCAGCAGAGTTGGGAAGCAAGACATTCACACCTGATTTTTTTTTTTCACAGGACAAATCAATATAAGAAATCTGTCTCCTCTGCCTCCCTCTGATATAATTGGGCTAGTGCGTTTTAGTAAAGGGCAAAAATTACACACACATAATAAAAAATGAAAAGTTAGCATAAAATGACTGGGTTGTGTACCCTAGTGCACAGAGTCAACACTGGGTATCAATTTAAAAATTAGTCAGGGGAAGGCTGCCGTATAACTGGCTGCTTGGGGGATTTGGGAATAAAGTGGAAAATGCAATGTTTTACCGATGATCTGACCTAGCATAGCAATTGTTATGCATGAGGTCAAATGTTGTAGCCCAAAGAGACACACACTGGGGACCAGGAATTGGAGGTAAACCTGCATTGATGGTAGCTCATTCAGAGAGGAAGGCGAGGCCTTGGCAAGCCTTATTTTTGCAGAAATTTTGCAAACCCCAGATCTCGCACATCCTGCTCTTCCTGTAGAGGCCCAGAGCCTCTTTTGAAAGGCTTGTTAGACTCAGCAAGGCTTCCTCTGATGCACACTGGTACAAGCAGAACGCAAACAGAACAACCACAGCTGTTCATTGTTTTTGGCTGCAGGAACCTACCTGACAGCTGAGCTAGCAAAGCAGAGTACCAGAGCACCTCAGCCTGGGACTAAAGGAAATTTCCAGACTTCTTTCACAGGTTCTAATATTCTCACTCTGAATGTAAAAAACTAAAAAAATAAAAAACCTTAAAAAAAAAAAAGCAGCGAGAAAAGTATGTATAAAAGAAGCACTAATGTAAACTAGTTCCTACAAGGAGACATCCTGTGTTGGCGTAGTTTATACCTAGAAAATACTGTAATTCATTGCAATAAAGCAGTTCAGTAAAATTCACACTGCTTTATTTGTGGACATTGACAAATATATTTGAGATCAAAGTGCTAATTTAGTTTGCCTCTATAGTATACAGTGGATAGATATACTATTTGGATTACACTTCATTTCTGCTTGGTTTTAAGTAGATTTCAGGAATTTAGGAGCACTGCTGCACTAAGTTACAGTGGTCATGCAAGGGTTATAAGGACTCAGATGTCCTCTGGTTATAACTTGTAAACAATTAAAGTGGTTAGCAATTTTTTCTCAAAGCAAGTGTTGCCATTCTGGAGGAAAAAAGAGTATTTGGAGAAAGCTGTGTGACTATGCTGGGGATGGGTTGTGATGGCATTGCTGTTGTCTCTCTATGCTTTTCTTTTCTTTCCTTTCCAGAGAATTACTTGGAGATAGAGCAGTGGATGTAATGGTAGCAGTTCCGCAGGTCTTTGATTTATACCAACAGAGGTTTTAGTGGTTTATCAGATTTTTCTCTTTTCCTTTTATTTTTTTTATATTTTTCCTGAAATTTAGAACATGCTAAGCCAGTACAACTCTTGGTTGCAGTGTGGTGAATTTCATAGTTTCCTGTGTACTTCCCTCTTCTCCTTGAGACACTTGTGTGTTTTCAAGAGAAAGGGAAAGCTTTGCTTCTGTCTTCCTCCATTCATACACAGCAGTGTTTGTGAAGTGAGAGACAGCTAATGAGAAGTGCAATGTGAAAATGTTCTCTGGAATATAGTGCTCGGGCATATGTTTCTGCTGTTTGAGACAAAAAAAAGGAAGGTAAAAAAAAGGCCAGACTGTAATAAAGAAGACAAATTTTCGCAAAATTTAGATGTTTCCCATTTCCATTGTAACAGTAAATTGATAATAGTTATTTTTTCAATACAGGCAATGATCATGCTGAAAAAGACTAAGTTGTTCCTTGCTCAGATTAGTCTGAAATTACTATGAACACTTAAAATAAGCTTTCATATTCACCCTAGGATATTATATACAACGTTATTTGATTGAATTATGGATTATAAATCTAGAGGGGTTTTTTTCCTGAAAAGAACTTTAACAGGGCTAAAAAGAGATGGAACTTCTAATGTTATTATAGAGCTATTTTAGAAAATGTGAATTAGTGAATTTCACTCAAGCCAAGATTTTATTTTACTTACTCGCTTCTGTATTGCTACAGAATATAGTGACATTTCACAAATTAGGAAAAATAAAAAATAATTGGTTGTATCAGACAGAAACATTTAACAATATGTAAGTCATATTTCAGCATACCAAAACAAAAAATGTTACAAAAATTTACATAACTGAAGATTTATCCTCTCTATATGCATATTTTATATAAAGACTAAATGTCTTGTTGAAAAAACAAATTCACATGCAGTATCTTTTGCCCAGAATATTCAAACAAATGGAAATTCTTGACAGTGGACTCAACCTTAATTTTCACATTTTGTAACTTTATTGGTATTAACTTTTGTCATTCTGAACAAATACTTTTCAAACTGGAACATTTATGCATAACTTCTCTACAGTTTTTCAAGACAAATGTTGGCTACGTATTCTGTAATTTGATATACTATAAGCATACACATTTGTGTTTCCATAACACTTTGATTAATCCTGTATATTAAAACTACCCTGGCAGAAAAGAAAGTACTGGCTAAAAATTGTTTTGAACGATATACTGGGCATTGGACAGACATCTTGTGCACATTTATCTAATGTAATATTATTCTGTACATCTGTAGTCCTTAATCTGTATGAATATTTAGAATAGATTGTGCATTTTCTGTCCTGTAAGAATCTCCTTGTAAACTATTTAAGTGACTCAATCTACTGAATTTTGTATTTTTTTGGTCTCCAAAAATTCCAGCTAGTTTTATCCTATCTTAAAATGGAACAGATCTTTTAAGTGAACATTACATCAGTATGAACTTAAAGTTCGTGTTATTCATATGAATGCATACTTCATATCATGTTATTTTACAATTTACAAACATAGTTTGCCAAAATTTTACAGTTTCCATAATAACTTAGGTACAGATGTGGCACTGATAGCACAAGTTTGAATGTTGTGTCTGTGTGGGCTGACCCCAGCTGTCAACTAAGACCCCATCCAGTCACTTGCTTCCTCCCTCCCAAGCAGGCTGAGGGAGAGAACTGGAAGGGTAAAAGTGAGTAAAAACTCACTAGTTGAGATGAAGGCACTTTAGGAAGTGAAAGGGAAAAAAAACAAAACAAGTGATGCTAAAAGCAGTCACTCACCACCAGCAAACCAATGCCCAGACAGTCCCCAAGAAAAGGTTACTTTGGAAAAACTCACTCTCCATTTTATTGCTGAGCATAACGTTAAATGGCATGGAATATCCCTTTGGTCAGTTGGGGTCAGCTGTCCCAGTTGTGTCCCCCCTCAACCTCTTGCACACCCCAGCCGACTCTCTGGGGCAGCACAGTGAGAAACAGAAATGGCCTTGACACTGCAAAAGCACTGTTCAGCAACAGCTAAAACGCAGGTGAGCTATCAACGCTTTTCTGGTCACCAGTCAAAAACATAGTACCATACCGCCTACTGTGAAGAAAATTAACTCCACCCCAGGCAGACCCAGCACATTGTGCATGCAGAGAACTCATTTCAGGCGTTTGCATGGTTGCAGACCCAATCCTTTAACAAAATTAATAAGAATATGTTTATATTAATAACAGTTCCTAGCTCTCTTTGTTTGCAATGACCTGAGCTTATACCTGATGTCGTTAAGATACCCTATTTAAAAATGCTTGCTGTCCCGCATTGTTTCTAACAGGAGTCAAAACATCCATGACACTCATCAGTGTCCATCACAAAACACTGTGGGTATAGAGAGCCATCATTTAAAAAGCGGGTGGAAGGAGAATTCAAGGACCAACTCTTCACAGAATCACAGAATCACAGAATGGTAGGGGTTGGAAGGGACCTCTGTGAGTCATCTAGTCCAAACCTCCTGCCGAAGCAGTCTCGTGACTGATTTGATCTCCTCTGCTTGAGAGGAGGAAGAAGTGACACCAAGTCCCATCAAATAGTCTTAATAGCTGAAGAAGATGGGTCAAATTCCCCTTTTCTCATTAAAACAGAATTATTGTGAAGCCACAAATACAAAGCAGGGAAGTGAAAACAACAGGATAACTTAGTGCTTAGGGTGCTCACCTGAAGAGGAAAGACTGGGTCTACATAACTCAGTGTTAGCTGTCTGCTTATTAGATAATAGATTTTAGTATTAATTATTGACTTAATAATTTTTGGGAACCTTTCCATTCCATTTTACAGCTTATGTTTTCTACTGTGTTTCTAACCCTTCGGTTTTCTTCAAGCCTTTAAAAGTATGTAAAATCCCTTATTCTGACACTGTTCTTTGGATACAAGAATTTATATGACAAGGATAGTATAAAATTGAATTAGTAGATTAACTGATTGTAATAAGACATTTACAATTACATAGCCTGACCTGCATAACACAGTCCATAAGATTTTGAATTAATTCCTACAGGAACTGGAGCGTATCTTTTAGATAAACATGCAGTCTCAAATTAAAAAGCAGTCAGTGATGAAGATTTTACCACAGGCCTTGATGTATAGTTGCAGTGTTAAGTTGTTCCTGTCAGATAAAAATTTGCATTTTAGTTCTAATAACTATGTCAGTTTCAAGATTAATAATTACATCGTAATACTCCATACTGGTCATTCTCTGGATTTTTTTTATGATGCTCAGTGGAAGAATGTATTTGTAAGAAGCAGCCTATTTCTGCAATGCAAATAGACAATATGCTCTATAACAGAGGATGAATTCCAGCTTTTGCTCTGATCCCCTCCTTGCTCGTGCCCCTGGAAATGTCACTAGCTCACAACTTGATCAAATCAATCACTTCAGGACTGGAATTTTCCATCCTTAGGGCTGAGCTCTGTTACACTAGTGCTGGCCAAGTCACAGCCCTGTCACGGAGAACCACAGCAAGCTGATAGAAGGAACTCTTTCCTGCTGGCAGATTGACACCACCCTCCTGAAGGATGAGGCTAAGCCACGGTGCCTTTGTTGGCATAGGAGTGCTGGCGCCTGAGGACTTGCTAGCAAAGGTAAACAACTGGTTACTGGGTATATATCTGCCACATTCTAGCTGACAAAATTCTAACTGGAAAACTGTGATGTGAATTGGGTCTCAATCTTTCACTCCAGAAGAGTACTCTTTGTTTCTGAAACATACTCATATGCTATTTCGGCAGCACATGGTCTTGATGTATGTTGGCATTTCTAGGGCTGGAGAACACACTACAAACAAGACTGATCAGGAAAATTGTGTATGGAAGTGTGGAACCAGAAGAAGAAAAAATTTATGCACTTAGTGTATGAGCTTTTCAGGTAGTTCCTGAAGAACATAGTCTCTCATGTAGGTTAGGTGGCCAACGTCAGATTCTCAGGTTTTCAGTATTCAATATGATTCCCCAAACACTACCTTGTAGGTTTCCTTCCTTACTTTTTAGCTAGTTTTGGAAATGAAAATAATATTAAATATTGTTTCTCAGCTGCCCCATTTCATTCTACACATACGGGAGGCTGAAACGGCAAGGAAAGCTTACTTCAAGCTTTCACAAGAATCTTTGCAAGGAAGAGAAACTTTTTGTTACCATTGGGAATCTTGTATTTTTTTTTTTTGAATAAGTCACTAAATTAAGAATTTACCTCTATAACGCTAGCCTAGGCTTGTGGCTGGTTGGGGAATTGCTGGACTTTGTCCATGGTGGATAGACAGCTGTTTCATATGGAACAGTTAAAATTGTGCTCCTTGGGACACATCAATCACCAGTCATTCAGATCATAACAAGTAGCATTCAGATCTTTCAGCAAGTCATGTAATGGAAAATTCCGTGGAACTGATGAAACCTAAACCAAAAATCTGCTTCAAGTAAGTGCTTCTGTTGCCAGGGATTTCTATTTCTAAACTATATGTGAAAATAAAATGATCCTTTAGCACTTCATCAAAAAAGTTATTAATGTCTTTTAAATTTGAAACTCAACTTTATCAAAAATATTTTATAGGTGTATGCTGCTTATCATTAAATGTGTCAAGCAAATGCTGGTTGATCATTCTGTTCCAGATATGCTTGGAAAAGAATTTTTTTTTCATGCAGAACTCCATGAACTGCTCATTGCTTCCATCTATAATAACAACACTGAAATGAAGAAAATTTGCTTAGCTCTTCTGCTTTTGTAGACAAAGTTGTCAGACTAACACTTTAGGGTTGGTACTAGAAAGGTACAGTTCATAAGATCACCTGATTTTTTGTCTCACCACATGCTCTTTGACCCCCAGTAATGTGAAATTATCTTTGTGCATCTGTGGGAAATACTGGTTTTGATACTTACAAAGCCTCTGGAAACTCTGGTCATTACTGATCAAAATGTTAAAGGTTGGTTGCTTTTTAGAAATACTCTGCAGGTCATATTCAGGTAGTGTAAGTTCCCCCTGAGGTATTATCTCCCATTCATTGGCTTGATCCTGTTCCCCTCTAAGAGCCATAAGTGAAAGCTGTCCAAGTTGCTGCCTGCCTTACTGAGTTACCACCAGGAATTAGGTGAGATTTAAGCTTTGTGGATACTCACAACCATGAAAAAAATTATTTGGTATTCTAGTGTGAACTTTGAATTTAAAGTACATCTGGTATATATTTTTCTCTGCGTGTACCTGCACCCCCCATCTTTTCTGCATATTGTGGACATTTGGTTACACATTTGAAGAATATTTTCACCCATGAGATTTTTAAAATGGATAGGTTGAAGTGTACTTCAATGAAAAGTATTTTTGCAAAACTGTGTTTGTGAAGGTGTTTTAATACTCACACAGCTGTTTTGTGGAGCATAATTCTAGTAATTCTGAAAAACTACAGAATGTTTACATTTTAAGGAAATTCAGTGTTGCTTACACAGCCAAAGGAGCATGTGTACTAGAGCATACATTTATCTTGGAGTTTGAATATAAATTTGGCAAAGGTGGTTAAAATAATCATTGCTGATGCTTCA
>Ga0181612_102196_pt1 | contig 46987 bp, 40 predicted proteins | sample HoacroProtozoa21_FD_119630 | JGI IMG/M metagenome (GOLD analysis project Ga0181612, IMG submission 119630) | Hoatzin crop microbial communities from Cojedes, Venezuel. Combined Assembly of Gp0051906, Gp0051904, Gp0051908
CATATCATATATCAACGCATCATCTTCATTGTTTACCACGTCCACAAAAATCTCATATGTAAGTATTTTCTCCTTAATCTCATCATCAAGATCACTATATTTCTTCATTCCCACCTCTGGATTATGCAGTCGACTAATTTCAAACCTTTCCTCCATTACAAATTCTAGAATAGCTCGAACTCTTTGCTGCCCATCAATTATTTCCCTAGACACGCTTTTTGTGACAACATCAATATTTTGTCGAATAAAAATCGGTGGTATAGGCAAACCGCGCACAATAGAATCCATTAAATATGATTTAGCACTTTCATTCCACACTTTATTCCTTTGATATTTGGGCGACAAAATAATTTCGTCTTTTTCATACCATTGAACCAAATCACTTATTTGTATAATTTTATATTTCACATCCATAGCATCCCTATCTTTCTTTTTTGTTTAATTTTATATTATCTAACATTTCTAACTTCCTCAGCAATCCCTTCCTTTACCCCTTTGCTACTTATCCTCTAAGTGCACACTCAGCAAATTCTTTCTTAACAAATATTTTAATTATACAACGTTCCTTATACTACCACCATAATAGGAGCTTAGGCATTTTTATATAACTTACACTTCCCCTAGAATATGCATTAAACTCATATTATAATCATAAATCTGGTTTTAGCAGAAGCTACCTATGAAGCCTTTAGACTTACAACCAACAGACGAAAACAGCCACAGTACTTATTGCAACAATTCAATCGGCAGAAATCATGAAGTCTATCGCATGATTTCACTCCTGACGTCAATCAACTCCAACATATCTATCGCTCTAGATTCTCCCTGGGTTTCCGGCAAAACATTTTTGTATAAGAAGTTAATACCGCGCGCCTGAAAGAAATCATTGACACCGCAAAAAAGTTTTGTTCCATACTTTAAAAGCAAAAATCGGCATAGATTTATCAGACTTAAACAATCTTTTTAAAAAAAGATGAAAAACATCCTATTCTAGAAGAGTTTTTATGCCAAAAAAGTTGGAATCTTTAATTAATATTTTTTAGACCCACGTGCAAGAAATCACGCATTACTTGAATAAAATCAACATTTTCGTTCTAAAAACCAACGCATAGCAAGCCGGAGACGGTAGACAAAACGCTCGCTATTTTTCCCGATATATTTTCTTTCCATTTCTTATTGGACTAAAATCAACCCACACCGAACTATACAACAAATTCATCAACGAAAGAACGCCTAAAATTTTACTGGAAATTTATCCATCTCCAGAAAGTTACCGCAGATTGATAAAACCACTATTCTAACGCGGCGAATCTTTCGATGGATCACCAAATTCCAGCGAAATTAAACACATAGATTACAAAGAACGCTTGACCGAAGTGTACTACGCCCTTTTTAAGAACTCCTTGAAGTTACTAACGGTCTCTCAGTGTTTACTGATTACACATAATGGTATTTACATTAATTTCCAAAACTCAATATCATTTGTCTGTATCGGCATCGCTCGATGTTGGTAAATTAATTTCATTAAAATTTGTACATCAATTTAAACAAATCATACGCCAACGAAGGGCAATTAAATTTAACGCCAAGTTTACCAACTTTATACAGTACATCTGATCGAACTCCAGCGTTGGGTGTCTTAATTTCACTAAGCCAGCGCATATACTGTGCATTTCCTTTTACGGATTTCATCCACTCGCCCACTTCTTCTTTATTTCTGCCTACACCTATAAAACATGTGGACATGAAAATCATTGAAAAATAATATGCCAACGCTTCATCATAATCCTTTTGCAACGACTGTTTTTCCAGCGCTTGCATTAATTTTCTATGAGCAGTTTCAAATGACGACCAATAATAATCCAATTTCTGGCTTCTGTTTTTTGTAAGAGACCCCTCAGTGTCTACGTTGTAGTTATAATGTGCCGTATTTACCACGGCAACACTTCTTGCATACGCCAAATATGTTGCATTAAAGATATGGTCCTCTGCATAATAAGTATCTGTCGGCAGCTTTATATTATTTTTCTTAACACACTCCGCGCTATACAATTTCCCGCATAATGTTCCAATTTGCAGCATTCCCAAGTGTTCCTCATATATGCTCTCCAAATATTCACCAATATTCATTCCACTCCTCAACGAGTGTGGAATTACACCCCCGACGCACTTTCCGCCTCGAACATTTTTGTAGCCCGATACCGCAAGATCATTATCTCCCAAAGCATCATACAACGCTTTAATATAATCTACATCAACACAATCATCGCTATCCACAAAAGCAAGATAGTGTCCATTTGCTTCTTCAATCCCCTTGTTTCTTGCTTTGGACACACCACTATTTTCCTGGTGGATAACCTTTATTCGTTCATCCTCAGCGGACATATCATCAAGTTTCTTTCCCGTTGAATCCGTAGACCCGTCATCCACTACAACAATTTCAATATTCGAATACGATTGTTGGCACAGCGAATGCATACACTTCTCGATATAATATTCTACGTTATATGCAGGAACGATAATTGAAATCAACTCATCTTCTTTTTGTTCTACGCCAGCATCAATCTCATTTGTTTTCATCAATAGTATCTCCGCCTTTATATAAATTCAATATAGCTTTTGAGCAAATCTTTGTAAGTGGTTCCCCAATTGCCGCTTTATAATTAAACCCTAACAACTGCATCGTCTTTAATGTGTCTACTGTTATTAAATTCTCAAGTGTTCTAAAACTTTCAACATCGATCCCCATCTGAGTCTTCTCAATCACATTCAGCACGTCTCTAACCGTTGCTTGCAAATGAGATATATCCTCATCACTAATCACAACTCTTTCCAATTCAGATTTATAAACCTGCGCTATCCGCAACGCCTCCTCTCGTTCTTGCAGCACTTCATTCAAAATTGCGTCATAAGTCATTCTCAACTGATCTGCATCTTTCACTTCTTTTGCCGCCTGTATCTTTTTTTCAACGGCGCTGACCGTATGCTTAGATACTAACGTCGTTAAAGAAGAAGCCACTTCTACAAGCGGTGTTAAAACATCTGCGGTCATAGTCCACCTCCATAAAAAGCATTTACTTATCCATTTAATTCACTCTATATCTACACTTTTACTTTACCGTTTACAACAGCGTCGCATATCTTCAATAATTTTCTTATGCGTTCATAACAAGATATTATATCATCTATATATCTATCCATATGCAGCGATTTCATACCCCTGCATCTACCAACCCATTCTAAATCTATGCACAAACATAATGATCAACATCAGCCACAGAACTCCGGAATAGAGCTATCTTTGTTATTGCAAAGCATTGCCGTAGCACCATAGCAAAAAGAATAATATATCAAACCAATACTTCCGTTCATATATGGATTAACAAAAGACAAAATACAGAAAAAGAGCACACCCGCTTTCAATACATTAAATTCATTATTTTCCGTATTGCAATAACATGTATTTAATCGTTTAATTGTCCCTAAAATACAACACCCATAAAGAATTACGCCAATTATCCCTGTATGAACAAGTAATTGCATCCACATATTTTCAAATGCGTATGTTGAGCGAATTGTTGATCCATAATTTATTTTGACCTCATATCCAAAGCCGTTGCCTAATAAGATATGATTCAGCCATTCATCAAACAACTCTCTAAATTGAATTATCCGATATGAAACCGCACTTCCACCGCCTGCATATCCCGATGTAAGGTGACTCATTATAATATCTAACAAATCGCCCTTGTATATCGTCACCCCGCCGAAGGCTAAAGCTAATATTATAATCACCCCCAAACGAATGACGTTTTTATGCTTAATATGATCGACCATCATAATAGCTATTGCTATTCCTGCACAGCCAATTATTCCTGCGGAAAATGTAGTTATAACAGCCAATATATACATAACGACTTTAACTACCAATAAAACAGATTTTTTCCATCCAAAAAGTCCCGCATCTCAAACATCAATCCGACTATCAGAAAAACTGAACACTTCAGATAAACACGAACCGCAAATTGGTTTCCCATGAAGTCCAGGAATCCATACCCATGAGCAATTAACCATGGATTAAATGCACTATATATTACTTTCCTCCGCACAACACAAATTAAATAAATCAAAATCTAAATAACGGCCAGAGCAAAAACAGAGCAGCGCATATAACTGATACAATCTGATAGTTTATCCGGGTATTTCGTCGTAATTAATTTATTTTCACACGCAATCGTCTCCATAGTAGAATTGTTAATCCAACCTGTGTTGGATGCTGAATATCCAGAACTGCAAGGGCTTTATGCATTGTCCCCAATACAGCAATCTGTTTCAATCCGCCCTCTAACATATTTTTAATAAAGAGATAATGTGAAGGAATATCTTCAATATGACTTAAAACCATTTCGCCACGCCAAATGCAGCAAAACATCCGGCTTATCAAAATACTCATATGGATTAGTAATAGAAAATAAATCCGCTCCAATATACCTCGCCCTAGAATCAACATTCTCTCCCGAAAAATCTGTCGCAATGACTTCCACGCCGTCATCACAAAGTTTTCTTACTATCCCCTGACCCAAATATCCGTTTGCGCCCGTCACTAAAACTTTCATTAAAAATCTCTCCTTGCAATTTCATTCGACATCTCAATTGAATTTATTATTTATCTACGCGTTTCTCAGCAGTTAACTTAAGCCAAGCATATGCGTCATCGCATTTCGAAACTCTCTATTAATATAAGTATCTTCTACCGTAAAGCAAGTTCCATAACATTGATTACGCTCTAGCAAAAACCTCTCCAGATAATAATATGTAAGATATAAAAAACGAAGTTTTGCCGGGCACTCCTCTTCAACAAGTTTCTCCACATATACCAACGCAAAGTCAACCTGACGCAGTGCACAAAATTTTACCGTTTTATATGTAAACTTTATACCAAACGACAGCTCCCTTAATCCCGTATAATCAATAGTTCTACATTCATACGCCTGAACATTTTACGCCTGAGGCGCGCCAAAGCACACCACATTCCGATTCATACACCACCAAATAAACATAAAGCAAAATCGTAATCCCGGTAGAACTATACAAAAACGGATTCGTATATGAAATTACGAGAAATCCAACGTATGCAAAAATATAAAACCATTCTTTCTCTTTAAACAGCTTATAAATTGGATACAAGTACATTCCTATCGTTGGGACAAAAAGAAAAATACCCAACTGCCGCAGAAGATTCCAATAAGACAGTTCTGTCTCGAACGTCCACACTCTACGCCCAAAGTCATAAAACGTACCAGCAAACCCTTGTCCAATAAAAAACGCAAGAAAATCGTCTTTCCACGCGCTTATTATCGAACCCAGCGTATCACTTCTGACCGAATCGCTAGCAGCTTTAAGTTCGAACATGTTTTGAATCGTACTCGTAATATCCAACTTAATCCATATTAAAACCACGGCAGCCGCCGTCAACAAAAAAACGCAGTACTTTGTTCGCATATTTTTTGTACAAAATATGATTGTCAACCAAAGAAAAATTAATGATACAAATATATTCGCCCTTGTCCCGGAGAAAATTAATGCGACCTGAAATATGAAGGCTTCAAAAAACTTTCCTTCTTTGAACGAATACGCCGAAGCAAGCAAAAACATCGGAGATGTTTTCATAAACACCATAAATCCTAATACAAGGTGTCCACCTTCACCAATCATCGCATTAGACGAACGATGAAACCACATTACAAAATCTGAATCATACACTGATCGAATTCCGGTAACACTAAGCAGGCCAACTATAACGGTAAACACTGCCATGCAAAAAACAACAGTCAGAAATATTCTCTTAAAATCAATCCTATAATCTTTTATTACAAAGTATAAGAGCAAAATGTATCCCGGATATCCAACTGAAATATTTTGATACACAGCACCACTTACAATAATTGACCAGAGAATGTTAAACGATGTTAGTGCGAAACCAAAAAAGAAAACAATCTTTTCATCTTTACCTTTTATTCTCAAAAAGCAATCGAAATTAAGAACCAGCAATAACAATAGCGAAATCTTTTTAACATAAAATGTATCACTCGGAGTATATGCTGCGCTAAGCATGTACAAAGTCAACAAAATCTCGTTAATTTTTTTTCTATCAAAAATAATTGCACTAATCGCAAACGATTTCTTCATTTTAAATCCCCGTTAGAAAAGCGCTTTCTTATTATTTATGCGCATATAACAGTTGCAAAAATGCCCTGGATACCGGGCACTTCAATGTTTTATTTTTTAAGCTGAATATTCTATATGAAGTTCTTGATTTGTTCTCCAAAGCAGAAAACCCCGCCAAAATACGCCTATATTCCTCATTAACAATATCATCTTTAAACGTATTGTAAAATTCCTTTATTTCCTTAATATGTGCCATATTAGAAATTCGTATATTCTTCACATCAAACAGTTTCTTTAGTCTGTAACTAAAACTGCTCACATTTTTTGCTCCAATAGAATTCCCGCCATGTTGTCGGTACATAATAAGCGGTTCATCAACAAATTCATTTTTCCCAAACACGCATGCAATAAGTGTAACCCAGGAATCATGCATAAGCACATTATCTACATTACATTTCCTTTTCGCCAAATCACACAGGTATTTGTTTACCATCATCGTACATCCCGCATTCATATTCAGTACCAATTGCTGATTCAAAGAGAAATTATAATTGTATTTGGAATAATGAAAGAAAGATTTGTCAATTATTTGTAATTTTTTATCTACAATGCAAAGATCTGTATGCACCATAACCGGCATATTTCCGGTTTCACTTTCCTTCATTTTGTTCAGAGTCTTTTCAATTTTACTTTCCAACCATACATCATCCTGATCGCAGAACATTATGTATTCCGATTTCGCGTAGTCCAAAAGTTTAAAAAAATTCTTTTTTGCACTCCCCAGTCCGGGATTATTAACATGAATCTCAACATTCCGACCGGATGCTTTTTTGTATTCCTCTATTTTTTTTATCGTTTCGTCCGACGAATGATCATCGCTTACAATAAGACGCCATTCCTTATATGTTTGATTTTCTAACGAATCAAGCAGTTCACTTATATATTTTTCACCATTATATGTAGCAAGCAGTACATCAATCATTATATCCACCCATCAAATACAACATCTTAAACATAATATCTTCCTTCTTTTTTTGGCGGTACAATTTCGTTTTGGATATATACCGAAGCCGTTTAAAGAAATTTGTTTTAGATGTTTCAAAAAGTTCCATTTCGCAACGTTCATCCGGCGCGAGTTCATCTGCATAGCATTCCACAAAGTATTTAATCTGCTTTGCATACTGCTTTAATTCGCCATTTTGAATCCTATGTATCCGCTCATGAACCCAACCGGTTGCACCTTCTCCAAAGCCCACAGCGTTTCCTTTATGCATTCTGTAATACGTATGCGGTGTATTGTCAAATACAAGTTCCCCGCATACTATTGCCGTATTTACAATCCAGGAATCATACACATAAATTTTTTCATAATCTAAATTTTGGGTTATTTTTTCTTTTAAAGCAGCATTCATAACCTGGGAATGTCCCGGAAAGAAATTCTGTATGATTGTATTGTAGAAGGTGATTTTCCTTCTTTCTTGTTGGGTAACACCGAAAGGTTCTAACTCATCATATACAAGATAGGAACAAGAACCATACAAAGCAGGCTTGTTTCGATTTGTCAGCGTGGACACCGCAATCTCTAACTTGTCCTCCATCCACACATCATCCTGATCCGAAAAGGCATAAAAGTCATAACCATCCACGATTTGAAGAAGTTTAAAAAAGCTTTGATTGTACCCCAGATTTTCACCTTCAAACAAAGTAATCGGCGCACCTTGATCTATATAGTGTTTAATAATATCAACCGTGCAATCCTGCGATCCATCATCACGAATAAACAACCGTACATCGCAGCTTGTCTTCTGGGTTAATATACTATCTATTTGTTGCTCTATATATTCTTCACCATTATAAGATGACATCAAAACCGCAACATTCACTATTCTTTCCTCTCACCCTCAACAAACTCTTTCATCTCGTTATCTCTTTCTTCAGAGATACCCTCTGTACTTTCTTTTTGGAAAATTATCTTTACCGTCTCAAAAATAATCTGTACATCCAAAAGAAAGGAGTAGTTTGTTACATACATAAGGTCTAACTTAAGCTTATCCAGCGCAGTGGTATTGTACTTTCCGTACACCTGTGCATATCCGGTCAGACCGCCCTTTACCTTAAGCCGAAAATCAAACTCCGGGATTTCCGTGTGATATTCCTGAATAATTTCCCAACGCTCCGGTCGGGGACCTACAATACTCATTTCACCTTTTAAGATGTTAATAAGCTGTGGCAACTCATCAATTCTGGTTGCTCGAATCACTTTTCCTACTTTAGTAATACGATCATCATTTTCTTTAGCCAGTCGCGCACGCCCATCTTTTTCCGCATCCACAATCATAGACCGGAACTTTAAAATCATAAACCGCTTGCCATTTTTCGTCACTCGCTCCTGACGAAAGAACACTGGACCTCCATCTTCGTGTTTAATCAAAATCGCAGTGATCAAAAGTAGCGGAGACAATACCACCAGCGCTAAGGCAGACAATACAATATCGAAAAATCGCTTTACCAACTGCTGAGTAAAATTCATGCCAATATTCCGACTCAAATACAAAGGTGTATCCACAAGATTGATATCATCAGATGCTTTTACAATAATATCGGAAATCTTCGGCACCATATAGACACGCTTTCCCATATCGAAGCACGTCTTAACAATGATATTTTTCTGATGTGCCGGAAGGTCGTTAATCAACACCGCATCATACATTGCAATCTGGCTCTTAAGTTTCTCCTGTTCCGCCGGAGCGTCCAGATTCTGCTCGAGATGAATCACCTCAGACACATGATATTTATAGTACACGGTATTCATTTTAAAACTAAGGGAATTTTCCGACTCTCCACAGTATTCAATGATACTGAGGGGCGGAAACACCTTTCGATAGACATCCGTAAGAATACATGCCAGCAGGCATATAATCGGAATCTCAAGAATCGCTAATCCAACATATTCCCGAAGCAGAATAAAGAAAAAACGAAAATGTCCTGTAACCGCCATGGATACAAACACAGTTAAAAAATCTGTAACTGCAATCGCCAAGCTAATAGACGCCACCAGATTCATCTTCCGAACCACGCCCAGCTTATATCCGCCAAGCCCTTTAAACGTCAAAAACAGAATCCCCATATAGAGCCCGACAGACATTCCCAAGTTGCCGAGTCCCAAAAGTGATCCTGTAGTATTATGAAGTCTTACAAATCGTATCCAAAAATTAAAAAACAAGAAGACACATACAGCTGTCATCAAGATGCCGCAGCCGCAACGGAAAACATACTTCCACTGAATCTTACTGGTTGAATTCATATTCAAAATAACTCCTTCACAATCAGAAACAAAGTTGAAAGAATTATACCACACTTTAAAATATTACGAAAGTGTTTCAGGTTTTTGCGGCACCTTTGTTCGCATACCATCAATATGCACAAACAATTCCTCTTTTACCGGATTCCGCATAGGATCCAGAATAAAATTCCCCCTTAATTAAAAATACTCATAGTTTCGTCACTTCCCTTATTGTGGGAGAACTAATCCTATGAGTACACTTTCTGTTTAAAACATAACATCTAACATCAAACGATGTCAACATTTTTTTAGTTCATTTTCACAAAGTCATATCATCCTTTTTTCAATAGGAAATCCAATACATCTGCACCAAATTTCTCAATAGAATTTCTTATAACCCACATTATTCGTCCACTCTAATGAGAAAAACGGTGCATTTGCACCGTTTTTCTCATTAAACCATATATCATATCCATCCCGGATGAAGTTTGTCAGGCGTCCTGCACCGCACCCTATCTCGGCCGCTTCTCCAAAAACTCTTCCCAGCTCCAGTTTACCTTATCCTTATCGGACAGGATCAGGTCTGCTTCCGTAAGGCCGCATTCTGCCAGGGGCCACTCCACTGCAATGGTTGGATCGTTGTACATCAGGCCGCCCTCATCATTGGGATGATAGAAGTCCGTTACCTTGTAGCAGAACTCTGCATAATCGGAAAGTACTACAAATCCATGGGCAAAATTCTTAGGAATTAAGAACTGCTTTTTATTCTCAGCGGACAGGCGCACGCCGAAGGCCTTACCGAAGGTGGGAGAGCCTTCCCGGATGTCCACTGCCACATCGTATACCTCTCCTACGATGACGCGAACCAGCTTATCCTGAGGATAGTTAATCTGAAAATGAAGTCCTCGGAGCACACCCTTCTTGGAAGCGCTTTGATTATCCTGGACGAAGTCCAGGTCAATGCCGGCCTCAGCGAAGGCCTGCTTATTATAGGTCTCCATAAAATATCCACGCTGATCTCCGAAAACGGCAGGCTCAATAATTTTTAACCCTTCAATGCCGCCGCAATTTTCCGTAACTTTAATCTGTGCCATATAATCCTCCTGATTTTATTTGCCTGTCCAATGTGCTTTTCCGCACCATCTGCAGACACAAACCATTTTATCTTACAGTCCTTCCGCAACCTCTACCAGATACTTGCCGTAGTCGGTCTTCATGAGAGGCTCGGCTAATTTTAACAACTGCTCCTTATCAATGAAGCCGCGCTTGTAAGCAATCTCCTCGATGCAGGAAACATACAGACCCTGGCGCTTCTGGAAGGTGGATACGAAATTGGCTGCTGCCAAAAGCATGTCATGATTTCCGGTATCCAGCCAGGCAAATCCACGACCCAGAGTCTCTACGTGAAGGTTACCGCGGTTTAAATACTCATTATTTACTGCAGTGATTTCCAGCTCACCCCGGGCGGAGGGCTTAATATTTTTGGCAATGTCCACAACGTCATTGTCATAGAAATACAGGCCGGGCACTGCGTAATTGGACTTGGGATTCTGGGGCTTCTCCTCAATGGAAATAGCCTTGCCGTTCTCGTCGAACTCCACTACGCCGTATTCCTTGGGGTCTCTTACATAGTATCCGAAGATGGTGGCGCCGGCTTCACTTTCCGTACGGGCTGCCGTATCCCGAAGCACCTTGGAAAAGCTCTGGCCATAGAAAATATTATCACCCAGCACCAAAGCCACGGGATCACTTCCGATGAAATCCGCACCGATAATGAAGGCCTCTGCCAATCCGTTGGGAGCCTCCTGTACAGCGTACTGAATATCCATTCCCAGCTGGCTTCCGTCTCCTAAAAGTTCCTGGAATACCGGCAAGTCTCTGGGGGTGGAAATAATCAGCACCTCCCGGATGCCGGACAGCATCAGAGTGCTTAAGGGATAATAGATCATGGGCTTATCGTAGATAGGCATGATCTGCTTACTGATTGCTTTGGTGAGGGGGTACAGACGTGTACCGCTGCCTCCTGCTAAAATAATTCCTTTCATGGGGTTTCCTTTCTCTTACTCATCTATGAACTTTTTGGGGTAATCCTGTTTGATATGATAAACAGCATCAACTCTTGCAACGCTTTCTTCGATATGGTAAATCATAACGTAATCATGGTGCAAAAATTTTATCTGGTGATACCCTAACGCACTTAACCTTTCATCCGGACAAAATCTCAAGCTTCCTGCCGAGGTTTTCAACAAATCCGCGGTCTCTCTGGCATCCTCCCATACGTTTTGAGCCGCCTGTTTATTTTTCAAAATCGAATGAATATACGTTACATATTCATCCAATTGCTGATAGGCTCTGGGAGAAATTTCCACTTTATACAAATCCATGTTTTTTACCCATGGTCAACAACGCGCTATCCATATCCATGCCCATTCCATCGGCATACTGTCGGCGGGACTCGTCCAAATCTTCCAACACCCTGTCAATAGAGATTTCCTCGTAAGGAGATGTATAATCACTTGCGTCCTGTAAATCTTGTAATACCATAGTATCTGCAACATTCATAACACGTTCTCCTTTCTCTTGACCTAGAACAATTCTAACACCTTTTTCAAAAGCATGTCTTTTTATCTGATAGAAACTTAGAACTCCCGCTCCGCGCACTCCAGCGCTGCCTCAATCACCTTGTCCATATCGTAATACTTATACTGGCCCAGGCGACCGCCGAAGATAACCTGTTCCTTATCCTCTGCGGCTCGCTTTACATACTGGCTGTACAGAGCGTTGTTCTTCTCGTCGTTCACCGGATAATAAGGCTCCACACCGGGCTTCCACTCGGAGGAATACTCCCTGGAAATAATGGTGTTGGGCTGTGAGCCAAACTCAAAATGCTTGTGCTCAATAATCCGGGTGTAGGGAACCTCCGCATCGGTGTAATTCACCACGGCATTTCCCTGATAGTTCTCAATATTGAACTCTTCCGTCTCAAACCGCACGGAGCGATACTCCAAAGGTCCGAAACAAAAATCATAATACTCGTCAATCTGTCCGGTGTAAAGTACCTTGTCGTACTCCACCTCCCGGCCGTCGGAAAGTTTTCCGGTCTTACGAATCTCCAGGAAATCCTCTCCCAACTCTACATCCACACCATCCAGCATGGTCTCCACAATCCGGGTATATCCCCCCATGGGAATTCCCTGATAGCGATCCTTAAAATAATTATTATCAAAGGTAAACCGAAGGGGCAGCCGCTTAATAATAAACGCCGGAAGCTCCGTGCAGGGACGTCCCCACTGCTTCTGGGTATACCCCTTGATTAATTTCTCATAGACATCGGCGCCCACCAGGGACAGGGCCTGCTCCTCCAGATTCTTCGGAACATCAATATGAAGATCTGCAATCTGCTCCGCAATCTTTGCCTTGGCCTCTGCCGGAGTCTTAATATTCCACATCTTGCTGAAGGTATTCATATTAAAGGGCAGGTTATAAAGCTCATCCTTGTAAATGGCTACGGGAGAATTAATGTAATTATTAAACTCCGCAAAGCGGTTCACATAGTCCCAGATCTTCTTATTGGAAGTATGGAAAATGTGGGCGCCGTACTGATGCACGTTAATGCCGTGAACGCTTTTGGTGTAAACATTTCCGGCCACATGCTCCCGGCGGTCAATCACCAGAACGTTCTTGCCGTTTTTCTTAGCTTCGTATGCGAAGGTTGCTCCGAAGAGTCCCGCACCTACAATGAGATAATCTTATTTCATATTTTCTCCTTTTTACAGACCCCGCATGCCGTACCACACATATTTCCAAAAAAGCTTCTTATACAAAAACTTCCCCGGTACCCTTTTGGACGCCTGAAGCACCCGCCGAATGTGATCGCCCTTAGTCTCTGCAGCGCAACTTGCCTCCAGCATCAAGGGATAATAAATACTTCCTGCGGACAGCACTTCCTGCTCCTCGCAGAAAAACTTTGCATCCGGAAACCGCCGCAAGGCTTTTTTCATATAATAAAATCCCAACAGCTCCGTGCACTGCCGCTCCAGCTCCGCCTTGGTCTTATGCTTTTTGCTAAGGACTCCCATGGCAGACTGGGCATGCTCTATATAATGATACTTCCGCTCCGGAGCCATGCGGGCATTTTTACTATGCACCATGTACTCCACCACAAAGGTCCGGTCCTCATTATAGAAAACATCCTCATGGAAACGCAGCCCGTACTTATCAATAATCTGCTTCCGGAAAATTTTATTCCAGATAAAGCCCTGATAATTTTCATCAAAAAACAGCCGGCACAGCATATCCTCACGACCTAAGACCCGGGCCGTACTCTCCGGAGATTCGTGGTACACTTCCGTCTCGTTCATGACGGTGTATCCGCAGCTGGCCATATACACGTCCCGAATGGCCCGCACCAGATACTCCACATAATCCGGCGCCACCAGATCGTCTCCATCGGAGAAAATAATGTATTCCCCCGTGGCTTTCTTCAGGCCGTCGTTCCGCGCCGCTGACACTCCGTCCCGGTCGCAGTGAACAAAAACCTTCCCGCAATGATCGTCGGAGGGATATTTCTGAAACGCCTCCGTGGCCGCTTCCCGGGTACCGTCCGTGGATCCGTTCTCGCAGATAATCAACTCCAAGGACGGGTAGGTCTGGTTATGGAACATTTTTACCAGGCGCTCCATATAAGCCGCCCCGTTTCGCACCGGCACAATCACCGATACCTTTTTCGCCATAGAAACTCCTTTTCCCAGAAACTTCTTTCTGCAGAAATCCTTCTTCCCGTAGAAAAAGGCGCCTGCCGCGCCCTTTAAATTATTTCGAATGTCTTATACAACTCATTCCTGCTATCGTATGTTTTCATTTCGTTCTGTCCCGCAATTGCCATACTCTACTCCTTATTAAACAATCACAGTCTCACACTTATGTATAGTTTACCACAGGAAGCAGAAAGTCTCAATCCAAATACCCCTCCCAAAACTCCAGGGATTTGAGTTCCGGCAGTTTCTCCTTCCACGTCTTATCCGCTCGCTTATATTTCCCGGAAAAACCTGCCATAAGTTTTAAATATTCCCGGACGCATTTTACGCAGCCCTTCGACTCATATTCCAATCCGTTAAATCTCTGTACAAGACTATGTCGTTCCAAGGGATCTTGCGCCAGAAATTCTTCCGGCCCCGCAAGGAAATCTCCGGCACCTTTTAACACTGCAAACGCTCGGCCGTATTGCTTCCTGCACAAAGCCCCGAAGCAGCGCATAAAAATCATACGCTTCACCCGGACCGTATAATCCTCCTCCGCCAGGCTGCTAATGGCGATTAAAATATTCCGCACATTATAATAATCCATGGCGGCACTGCCCCGGTCTGCCGGCTCCTCATGGCAAACACAGATTCCGTTCAAAGAAAGGATCGCACCATTTTCATTCCGCACTCCGTACTCCACATCATCATAATGAATGAACAGAGGCAAGGGCAGATTGTCCCGGTGAATCACTGCGGCAGGAATTACCTGAAGGCACCAGGCGCCGTAATTCATTTGCTCCTGCTGCCCGTTACAAATCACTGCTTCCCGCCGGCGCATATCCCAGTGATTATGTCGCTGCTCCAGAGTAATGCCGTCAAAAAAGCCGCCGCTTTCAAACTGGAGGTAGGGCTTTTTCGGATTAAACAACGCTCCTGACAGAGAGCACTCTTCATACTCCGGATGTACCCACCGAAGAAAAAGATACAACCGCTCCAACACCCGGGGATCTATAATCACATCATCATCCATTAAAATCATGTGGGTGAATTCACTCTTTCCTTCCTCTATTTCTGCATCCCCCGGCCAAGCATCATCTTCAAAGTGCAATTCCCCAACATTCTCCCCAGGGTGCAATTTCCCAACATCCTCTCCCTCAGGATACAGCGCCTCCATCATGGTCCGGGTAAAGCCGCCGCTGCCGCCGTAATTCTTATTGGAAAAAACGTGGATCTTATCACTGTGAAACTCTGCCTCCTCCAAGGTCTGTCCGTTGTCGGAAATAAAAATCTCCAGCCGGTCCTTAAGAGGCGACTGCGGATTTTCCAAAATGTGCTCCCTAATAGCATTTACATTCCGGCGCAGCTGCTCCTCCCGTTGATATGTGCAAATACCAAGGGCCAGATGGACCGGATTTGGCATAGCCATGGGGTGAGGATTCAACGTATGTCCACAGGGGGTTGTTTCCACCAAGTCGTCCTCGCCAGGATATGCATCGGTCTCGTCCTTCCCACATACATCCGCCGCATTCTCCCCGCGCACATCTTCCTCCTCGGAAAACCAGCTTGCGCAGGTCTCATAAGCCGCCTCGTAGATTACGGCGTCCCGGCTTCCTGCCTTAATCCCCGGGAACATAATTCCTTCCCCGGCATCCATGGGAATAAAAATCCGGTACTCCTTCTTAGGATTCTCCCCTTCTTCTAATGTGGTTATAACCACATTTGCTTTCACACCGTAATGATGGGTCTCAAACTCCTCATAGTTAATTTCTTCCGAAGCGTTTTGGTAGGCGTATTTTTTCGGAGATTCTCCCTCGGCATAAAAAAGCCGAACCCTAAGATCTCCCCGTGCCACCATGCGGAAAGAAACATTTTCCACCATGGTATACTCTGCCCATTTTCCCAGAGAGAAAGAATTAAAATATGTTTCCAGAGAAAGTTTTTCTCCTGCAGGGACCGTAACCAGGCAATCCGCCGGATCTTCCTTATCTTTCGTTCTCTCCCGAAAGTACAGAAGTCGCTCCCGGCCATCTATAATTTTCTGTAAGGTAAAATACTCTCTCATTTTTTCTCCCGACGCGCCTTAAGCATCTGAACCAACCGCTCCCGAAGAGCCCGGTAATTTTCACTTCTATGATAAAGAATCCAAAGAATGCCGTTATACAACACCACGCAGCAAACGCCCTTAACAAGAATTTCCAAAATGCCGGACGCTCCCAAAGTCATGCTGATTTTCTCACAGGCAAAATAGGTAAAGCCACCTGCCAGCACCGTACTTAACGTATAAAGTCCGTAAGCTCCGAAAAACTCCCGCAAGGGTTTCTCGAATCCGTACTTATAAGTTACATAGGGCTCCACCCAGAAGCTGGTGAGAAGCACCGAAAGTAGAGTTCCCAGAAAAATACCAAAGACTCCCATTTTCCCAACCAGGGCAAGAGACAACACAATGTTAAGCAATACCTCAAAAATAGGTTTGTACCGATCGTACCAATAAAGCCCCAGAGCATCCCGGAAGGTAAGAGTGGCCACCCGCATCTTATTCACATAAAACACCAGATTAATCATCAGCACCACGCTTATGGGGAAAAGATAATCCTCCCCGGCCCAGGTACCGATAAAAGGATTAAACAGCACCATAAAAGCCACCGTAGCAAAGCTGTACACCCAGAATCCCAGGAAGTTCAAATTTTTATAAATCCTGTAAAGGTGGTCCTTGTCGTTTTCCACCCCAAGGTTTCCCACCCCTGCGGTTACGGCATTAAAAATAGCCTGCAGCATCACCGCCACAGCGGACTGAATCATCAGATAATTGGAATAAATTCCCACGCTGTTAATGCCCACAAACGCGGACAAAATCAGATTATCCGTGTTGTTTACCACCACGTCTCCCAGTCGATGAAAAAACATGGCACCGATATTTTTTTTCACAGAAGCGCGAACCTCTGCCGGCGGAAGAGAACGGGTATCTTTTTTCAAATAGGGATACATGTGATCCGCCACAGCAGCGCTTACCACATTGGTAAGAATGCTGCATACAATCTGCACCAGAAGATAAAAAATAAAATTCCGACTGAGGAAAAGCACCAGCATCTGCACAAGAAACTGAATCGTCAAAAATCCCGTATTGATCAAGGTATTAATATAGGATTTCTGATGCGCCTCAATAATGGCCTTCTTGTAAGAGAAAAAATAAGAACTTACCGTATTAAACAAATACAGTAAATAAATAAGTGTAAGATGGGGAATGTCCGGCTGATCCTTAATCAGTACATCTAAGAAAGGCACCAGACAAATTCCTGCCGCTGCCACCACCAGAGCAACAATCCGATACAGCCGACGGTACAGATTCATAAGCTGCGCCTGCAGGGCCTCGTCCCCTTCCGCCACCGGCTTATAAATATGAAAAATCATGGCGGTGCCAATGCCAAGTTCTGCCAGAGAAAGCACCATGAGAATGTTGGAAAACAGACCGCTGACACCCAGATATTCCTGGCTTAAGGTATAGATAAACACCGTCCGGCAAAGAAAGGACAGAAGTATATTTAACACCTGGCTTCCTTCACTGGCCAGAAAATTTAAAAACGAATTTCGTGTACGCATAATTTTTCCTATAAACCTGTTCTTCGAGACATTTTTACAAATACCCCTGCCGCTTCCCCGTCCGTCCCCGCAGGGCATCCAGTGTGGAATGCCAAATCATTTTGACATTAAAGCGAAACTGAGCAGAATTCTTTTTTATAAGAGTTACTCCGTAAAGCCCGATCAGCACGTGCTCCAGGATAACGCAGAATCCCCCGGGCCGGCCGAAATGCTCCCGGGCCGTTAAAATCCGATTCCGATATCCATAGTAGTACCGCTGGTCCGGCCGCTCCACCAGATTTCCGTTTTCCTGTTTTGGTTTGGTTTTATGATTTAAGACTGCGGAATTTATCACCGCAATACCTCGCTTCCCGAATCGGTCCCGGCGGTGCTGGGCCTCAATCAAACGGAGGCAGTACTCCGTATCGTCATACCAAAGAAAGAAATCCCCCCTGGGAACTCCCGCCTCTTTAAGACCTTCTTTTGTAATCACCAGGCCGCAGAAGGTAGCAAGATCACAATAGAATCCCTTTTTCTTATAGTCCTTATCCGAAGCATTCATCTCCAAAAAAAGAAGCTTATTTCGAATCTTCCGACGGTGGGAAGGATCCGTCACCCCTTCCGTTTCCACCCGTCCGGCCATGGCCAGAACCTCCGGTTCCCTTTCATGAAAAGATATCAGCCGCTCCATATAATCCGATGAAATCATGGCATCATCATCAATTAAGAGAAGGTAGTCCGTATCGGAGCAATGCTCCACCACATACCGGACCCCTGCTTCGAAGCCTCCGGCACCTCCTAAGTTATGGTCCTGAGTCAGGACGGTGTATTGCGGGGCGCTCTTCGTCCCGATCGTCTCATTTTCATTTGTGGTTATAACCACATTTTCTGAATGTCCAAAATCCCCCGCAGCATGACTCCCTTCCCTGATTTTCCCCGGCAATTCTTCCTTAAGATAATACCCGGTGCCGTCAGTGGAAGCATTGTCCACCACCACAACGTAAGAAAAGGGAAGGCCGGAGGCCAATACGGCCTCCATGCATTCCCTTAGTAAATTCAGTCGGTTATAGGTTACAATAACAACTGCTGTTTTCATGTTGCTCCTTACCGATTCTTGTACATATCCTCGTAGTACTGCTGATAAGCACCGCTGGTTACACGCTCCATCCAATCCTCATGCTCAAAGAACCAGGCAATGGTTTTCTTAATGCCTTCCTCAAACATGGTCTCAGGCTCCCAGCCTACCTCTGCCTTAATCTTATCGGGGGCAATGGCGTAACGACGGTCATGTCCCTTACGGTCTGTAACATAAGTAATGAGATTCTCACTGACATTGGCACGACGGGGATCATCGGCAGGAAGCATCTCCAGCAAAGTATCCAGAATAATATGAATGATCTGGATATTCTGACGCTCGTTGTGACCGCCGATATTGTAGGTCTCGCCCAGCTTACCATTTTCCTGAACCATATCAATGCCCTTGGCGTGATCATCCACATAGAGCCAGTCACGGATATTTTTACCGTCACCGTATACGGGAAGTTCCTTACCATTTAATGCATTATGAATAATGAGAGGAATCAGCTTCTCCGGGAACTGATAAGGTCCGTAGTTATTGGAGCAGTTAGTAATATTCGCCGGGAACTTATAAGTGTCAATATAAGCCTTTACCAGAAAATCACTGCTGGCCTTACTTGCAGAGTAAGGACTATGGGGATCATAAGGAGTGGTCTCATAGAAAAACTGAGTGGGATCCTCGTCCAGTGTACCGTATACCTCATCGGTGGATACGTGAAGAAATTTCTTACCTTCCTTAAAGGATCCGTCGGGAAGCTCCCATGCTTCCTTGGCGCAGTTCAGCATCACCAAAGTACCCAGTACATTGGTCTGCACAAATACCTCGGGGTTCTTAATGCTTCGGTCCACATGACTCTCTGCTGCGAAATGAACCACACGGTCAATATCGTTCTCTGCAAAGATCTTACGAATAGCATCCTTGTCGCAGATATCTGCCTTAACAAAGGTGTAATTATCCCGGTCTTCAATGTCCTGTAAGTTCTCCAGGTTGCCGGCATAGGTCAGCTTGTCCACATTAATGATACGAATCTCATTGTCATACTTGCGGAACATGTAATGAATGTAATTACTGCCGATAAATCCGGCGCCTCCGGTTACTAAGTAAGTTCTCATTTCTCTTCCTTTCCTGATACGTAGATCTCATGCTCCGGGCCTGCATCGGCGGAGTGGGTGACAGGGGCTTTTACATCGTAGCCTGCCTCCTTTAAGATCTGTTCTAATTCTTTTACCCGGTGGTTTAGAAGTCCCACCTCCTGGATCAGTCGCTTGGTCCTGCGATTCTCGTTGGTAATTACAAGAGTCACGGCATATAGAAACAACAGTATAAAGGCAATGCCCAGGAAAAACAGCATGTGGATCGGCATATCAATCCCCAGTACTGCGGTAAGCCAGTCCAGTGTCTCCGGAAAAATATCCAACAGCAAAAGTACAATGCAGATCAGATACCAAATCAGGGCGTATTTTAATTCCACCCTCCGGATTCGAACCATATTGATAATATACAAGAAAAAAATCAGAGTGGCAACTCCGATAATAATCTGGATTCTAAGACTCATAAGGCACCTCCGTTTTCCCTTTGGTGTCATATCGTCTGGGGACAAAATCCCGTTCCACATACCGCCGGTAACTTACTGCCGCAATCACACAGGCCAAAGATACTTTAATCATGTAATAAATGCTGCGCTTTACACTAATGGAGGAACTGCCTCCCTCCCGGGGCCGCATGGCCACGGGAATTTCCTTTACCCGATATCCCAGCCTTGCCAAGGTCACAATGGTTTCCGGCTCCGGATAATCCTTTGGATATTCCTCTGCGAAAAACCGGATAACGTTACGGTTTACAATACGCATGCCGCTGGTGGGATCCGTAACAATACGCCCCGTCAAGGCATAGATAAGACCTGAAAACCACCGGATACCCAGGCGGCGAAGCCGGGAAGATTGAAATCCTTCCTTCGATAAAAACCGAGAACCAATCACCATATCGGCGCCGCTTCGCTCCAACTCATCGGCCATTTTTTCCAAAAAGCCTGCGTCGTGCTGTCCGTCTCCGTCCACCTGAATGGCCGTCTCATATCCGTAACGCTTAGCGTATAAATATCCGGCCTGTACCGCAGCTCCAATGCCGGAATTCACCGGCAGGTTCACCACGTTATAATTCATTTTTTCACAGATGTCGGAGGTATCATCTCCGGAGCAGTCATTAATCACCACATAATCAAAGGTGGGGGCGTTCTTACGCACATCCTCCACCGTTCGGATAATATTCTCCGCCTCCCAAAAGGCGGGGATAATCACCAATCGTTTCAACGTTTCTCCTTCATAAATACTCTTAAATACAAATCCCCCAGAAAAATGGTAAGCCGCCGAATGAGACAGGATACCTTCTGCTGTACCGGGCTAAGATGAAGAGCCGCAGCGTGCTTTTTTACCAGCTGCTCATGTTCCTTTAAATACGCACCGCTGCCTGTACCCCCCAGTACGGCTCCGGTGTTGGAATCCGCCCGTAATCGGAAAAAATTCCATGGACGGTGCAGGATGTAAATGTCACCCAGCAGCGCCACGGAGATATAAAAATCATAATCCACAATATAAGAAAAAATGTTGTCAAAACCACAAACTGCATCCAATGCTTCTGCCCGGAACAGATTAGCCAAAGGAGCCCCCATGTAATCTCTGGTAAACAGAGAAAACATCACCGCCTCCCGGCCTTTTACCACGCCGTTTTTAAAATAGCGGCGATACTGCCCCGCATAACTTCCGTCCCTGTTTACAAAACGGGTATCGGAGGAAACCATCCACACAGAGGGGTGGCTTTCCAAAATCTCCACCTCCGTCCGGATCAAATCCGGATGCAGGGTATCGTCTCCACAGAGAAGGCGGATATACTTGCCCTTACAAAGGGAGAGACATTTATTCCAGTTGCCGGCCATGCCCAGATTCTTAGGATTCTCATAGTAGGAAAACCGGGAATCACGAATCTCTGAAAGTACCCGAACCGAATCATCAGAGGAGCCGTCATCCACAGCAATCACCTCCAGATTCAGATAGGTCTGCTGCAATACCGACTCCACCGTCTCCCGGATGGTGGATGCATTATTATAAACCGGAATGCAGACACTGACCAAAGGAAGGTCATGAATTTTTTGTTCTGAAATTAGTTTTGCAGTCATAACTCTTGCTTATGTCATGGAATTTTCTTGCTTATGTCCTTAAATCCTCTTACATGTTTGCAAGATACACGTCCAGTGCGTCTTCCCATTTTGCCATGGAAAAATCCTTGGTCACCTTTTTCAGGTGTGCATTCTCCAGAATGGAATAATGGGGACGGTCTGCAGCGTTGGGATTCATGGCTGCATACTCTTCGGATGTCACATGATATACCTTGGTGGAAAGGCCCTTCTTTGCAAAGATTGCCTCGGTGAAATCCGCCCAGTTGGTATTACCCTCGCAGGTGGCATGGTAAATTCCATACTCCTCCGTAGGCTCCAGAAAATGAATCATTTTGGAAAGTTCCACTGCGGAGGTGGGAGTACCTACCTGATCGCAAACCACCGACACCTCATTATGGGTCTCGGATAATTTTAACATGGTCTTAACGAAGTTATGGCCGTCGCCATAGAGCCATGCCGTACGAAGGATGAAATACTCCTTGGCCTCCTCCTGTACGAACTTCTCTCCGGCCAGCTTGGTGCGGCCGTAGGCGGAAATAGGATTGGGCGTATCGTCCTCCTCATAAGGACGGCCCAGAGCCCCCTTTCCATCAAATACATAATCCGTGCTGACATGAATCAGCTTTGCTCCAAACTCTCTGGAAGCAATGGCCAGATTTTTCGGTCCAATGGCGTTGGCGCTGTATGCGGCATCTTCGTTTTTTTCACAGCCGTCTACATTGGTGTAGGCGGCACAGTTAATAATTACATCGGGAGCCTGCTCCTTACAAAGAGCACGTACTGCTTCCAAATCGGAAATATCCAGCACCGTAATGCCCTCTCCCTCAATCATATCCGTGCGGATAAACTCCACCGTATCGCCGTACTCCTTCTGAATGGCACGGCCCAGCTGACCGTTACAGCCTGTAAGCAAAATCTTTTTCATACTATCTCCTTACACATAATCTTTATTTTTCTTCACCATGCGGTTCATGGCGGAGAAGATTCCCCGGATGGATGCCCGAGTAATATTGGAACTTACACCCACGCCGTAGGTAACATTGCCGTTACGGGTATCCACCATCTCGATGTATGCCGCAGCCTTGGCATGGGAACCCACTCCCAGGGAATGCTCGGAGTAATCCTGTACCGTAAAGTCCACCTCAGGCACGCACTGACGAATGGCAGTCTTAACACCATCAATGGGTCCATTGCCGTCGGCTTCGGAATGGAACTCCTTGCCGTTATACTTAAAGTCCACAGAAACATGGGTATCGTCTTCGTTCATATTGTCGTCGATATCCACATACAAAAGTTCGAAGGGTTCCTTCAGACCGATGTATTCTTTCTTGAAGGCTTCCATAATGGTCTGGGGCTTGATCTCGCCGCCCTCGGTTTCGGAAATTCGCTGAATCACATCGGCAAACTCCCGCTGCATCTTCTTGGGAAGTTTGTAGCCGTACACCGTATCCATTACAAAGGCTACGCCGCCCTTACCGGACTGACTGTTAATACGAACCACCGGCTCGTACTCCCGCCCGATATCAGCAGGATCAATGGGGAGATAAGGCACCTGCCAAATCTTGGAATCCCGCTCCTTCATGGCGCTGACACCCTTATTAATGGCATCCTGGTGGGATCCGGAAAATGCCGTAAACACCAGTTTACCGGCATAAGGATGACGCATGTCCACTTCCATTTTGCAGCAGCGCTCAAAGACCTCAATAATCTCCTTTATATTCTCGATATGAAGTCCCGGATCGATTCCCTGAGAAAACATATTATAGGCAACATTTAAAATGTCCACATTTCCGGTACGCTCACCGTTACCAAGAAGAGTACCCTCCACACGATCGGCTCCTGCCAGAAGTGCCAGTTCCGTACAAGCAATGCCGGTACCCCGATCATTGTGCGGATGCACGCTCAAGATTACCTGATCCCGCTTGGAAAAATGGGTGCTCATCCATTCAATCTGATCCGCATAGACGTTGGGAGTATTCATCTCCACCGTAGCCGGCAGGTTGAAAATAATAGGAGCATCCGTAGCGTTATCCCATTCCTTTTGAACTGCCTCGCAAACCTCCAAGGCAAAATCCACTTCCGTACCGGTAAAACTCTCGGGAGAATACTCCAGCTGAAGGTTGCCCTGATATTTATGAAGGCCTTCCTTTACCATACGGGTACCGTCAATGGCAATCTGCTTAATCTCTTCCTTGTCCATATGGAAAACCACATCCCGCTGCAGGGTGCTGGTGGAATTATAAATATGGAAGATTACATTGGGAATTCCTTCGATAGCCTCGAAGGTCCGGTCAATAAGCTCCTGACGGCACTGGGAAAGCACCTGTACCTTCACGTCGGAAGGAATACGATTCTCTGCTACCAGCTTCCGAAGGAAGTCAAACTCGATCTGACTTGCTGCCGGGAAACCAATCTCGATTTCTTTAAAGCCCAGCTTTAGCAGAAGTTCGAACATCTCCATTTTTTCTTCTACGTTCATGGGCTCAATAAGAGCCTGATTGCCGTCTCTGAGGTCCACACTGCACCAGGTGGGAGCTTTTTCAATCTCCTTATTGGGCCAGGTCCGCTCCGGAAAATGAAGAACCGGATTCTTTTGGTATCTCTCTACGTTCATCCTCTGCCTCTTTCTATGCTTGCTTTTTTATCATTACCGGGATGTCCCGGCAAATCTTTTCCCATAAGATTCTTAAACCAATTACAGCATGGCGTCGCTTTCACCGAAGCCGTCTTCAATTAATTTTGAAATGGCGGCCATGGCCTCTTCCTCGTCCTCACCATCGCAGCAAAGTTCAATGGAATCGCCGCTTCTAATGCAGGCTGCCAGAATGCTTAAAACACTCTTGGCGTTGGCGGTGGCGGTGCCCTCCTTATATGCGAAGGTCACCTTGCATTTATGGTTCATGGCCTCCGCACACAAAAGTCCTGCCGGGCGCACATGCAGACCCGTAGGGTTTGTAACGGTTAGCTCTTTCGTAATCATTTGAAAAATCCTTTCTGTTATTCGTCGCTGTCAGTCTCGGAAGAAGCGCTTCCGGAAGAAGACGAATCTGTAATCTCTAAAGTCGTGGTGACGGAAGAAGCGCTTAAGCCTTCATCCAGTTCAAAGGTCACACTTACGGTGTGGGTTCCTTCTCCCAAGTCTGTGGCATCCACCGTACCTGTAATGTCCGATGCGGACAATGCTTCCACCGCCTCGGAGGATCCGGTAATCCGAACAGAAACAGTCTCATCCGCAAAGGTACCAGCCAGACCTGTGGACAATCCTGTGATGGTAAGATTCTCCGTGGATACCGTAAAGGTGGAGGTCTTCTGGGAATCCACCGTTACCGTCACCGTCACCTTGGTGCTGCCCCCTTCCACCACAGCCACACCGTCAGGCAGGTAATCTGCCACATCCACGGTAGTGGTAAAATCGGAAGTAATCTTGGACAAGTCAATTACGGAGGAGGGAATGGTAATCTCTGTCAAATCATTTAAGACAGAAGCATCTCCCATTAAGGTAATGGAAGAAGGATCCGTGGTAACCGATCCTAAGGTCAGCCCCTCCCCCAAAGTGCCGGAGGTCTCCACCTGAATATCCACGCTCTTAACATTTAACATGGTCACGGTCATTTCCACGGCGGAGACGCTTAAAGTCAATCCCGAGGAATCCACTTCGTTACCGTCGCTGTCATACAATGTAGGAACTACACTTTGTGTAATGTCTGTCCCGATGCCTTCCACGCTGCAAATCGCTCTGACAGACTCAATGACTGCCACATCCTCTTCAGGTCCGCTAATGGAAATCACATTGGGGGACACCGTAATACTTCCAACAGCATATCCGTCCGCCGGAGTTCCGGTGGTCTCTCCGGTAATGACGAAGCTGCTCTCTCCCGTGGTACCTAAGGTCACATACAGATAAAAACTCTTAGAGGAAACGGTTACCTGGGAAGAATACCTGTTGGCCGTAATCTCTATAGGAATCCGGCTGTTTTCCCGATCCAGATAATTCATATCCGCCACCGCGGTAAAATCTGTGGAGGCTAATTTCTCAAGCACCGATCGCTTGGCAGACACCCGGAAAGTTACGGTAGAGGAAGAATCATCCACGGTGTAATACTCTCCTGTATCCTCCAGCACGTCGGCGTTTTCCACCTGTACTGCCACGGTATAACTCTTGGTCTGAGTGGGATCGTCCACATTCACCACCGTAAACCAGATGCCGATGGCAAACAGCACTGCAAGAAATTTCAACCCTACGTTATGGGTAAATACCGCCTTGATTTTACGAAGGTATTTATTTTTATTCATGGTCCGCCTCCTTTCCCTGAGAAAGGATTGCTTTCATGGATGTGCCGGGGAAAATTTTCCGACCTCTTCCAGGGGACTCAGAGTTGCTGCTAAGGGCGCCGCTGCCTGCGGAAGTACCGTTTCCTGCAGAAGTACCGCTTCCTGCAGAAGTACCGCTTCCTGCAGAAGTACCGCTTCCTGCAGAAGGATCCTTACCGATTGCCGTGCTTGTCTCCGTACCATCGCCGCCGTCTTGGTCCTTCTTCATGCCCCGCTGCTGCAGATCCACGAGAAATCCCCTAAGAGCCTCCTCGTCCAGGTCGTGATACAGCTGACCCTCCCAGGTCACGGAAACCTTGCCGGTCTCCTCTGACACAATAATGGTCAGGGCGTCGCTTACTTCACTGATACCCAGGGCCGCACGATGGCGGGTTCCCAAGTCCTTGCTAATGGCAAGGTTATCGGAAAGAGGCAGGTAACAGGTAGCAGATACAATCCGGTCTCCACGAATAATCACCGCTCCGTCGTGAAGAGGGGTGTTTTTCTCGAAAATATTAATGAGCAAGGGACGGGACACAATAGAATCCAGTGCAATACCGGTTCGCTCGTATTCTCCCAGGGTTTCCTCCTGCTCGATGACAATAAGGGCTCCGGTTTTTACCATGCCCATTTCGAAGCTGGCCTTTACCAAATCTCCCAGGGTTCGATCATCAAAACGCTTGGAGGCATCCTTGCCCCAGTTAAAAGAAAACAGCGCCTTTAGAAAATCCGTCCGACCCAGTCGCTCCAGAGCCCGTCGAAGCTCCGGCTGGAACACCACAATGAGCGCAATGAGTCCGGCGCTGAAGAGCTTTTCGCCCAACCATAGGATGGTATTCATCTGGAAGATTGCAGCCACAATGAAGAAAATCACAATGACTACGATTCCCTTCATGAGAAGCCAGGCCCGGGTGTTTTTAATCCACACTAAAACCTGGTAGAGAAAGAATGCAATGATAATAATCTCTACCACGTCCGTTACGCCTACCGAAGGAAAGGAAAGATCCAAGACGTCCTGTATCCAGTTTTGAATGGATTCACGAGTCATTTATTCCTTACTCCCTTCCTGTATAGGCATAGTATCCTGCGAAACCGTGTTGATTTTCTTCACCTGGGAGACTTCCTCCGTCAGATGAATCTTAGGCACCGCCGTTACATAGTAATAATAATCGTCGTCTTCAAACTGTACCTTCTCCACCCGGGAATAATCCAGATCCCGGAACAGGAAGGTAATCAAAAGTCCAAGGGCCAAAGTCAGAATATCCGCAATAATCAATGTAGGAATCTGAGAACTGCGGCCCGTAAACAAATATCCGGCCAGCATAATCATAAACTGAACCACCACACCGGAAATCACACCGATAACCCAGGCATGGGAAATGTCCCGGCAGCGAACCACATAGGTCACCAGGAACAGAAGAATCATACTTACCAGGAAAATATAAAACATGGGATTAGTGATCATTTCCTGAAGAATCAGATCCGTCATGGTCATGGCCTCATCCTCATCCACCAAAAGAGCGGAGTTAGACGCAATGCTGCGAAGCAAATAAGAAAACACACTGCCCCAGGCAATGGCTGCCACATCGGAAATGGATCCGATCAGAGCTCCCTCCATAGGAAGAAGGAAGGGAACATTAATCTGATGGCAAAGGGGGACGGACATTAAATAATCCACCCGCTTTACATGATAAGCACCTACAATAATGTATCCCACTGCCAAAAACAGAATGACACAAACCGCCACACCGCTGTCTAAGGCCAGCATATGCATTACCAGATAAACAGCGCACACCAAAGTGCCGGCAGAACGAGGCGTAAAAGCGCAAAGCGCCGCAATTACCAAAGGCACCCAGAAGTGATCCAGAAAGGTGGCGTATCCAAATTTTTCGTTGATAATCATGAGACCGATAAAAACCAGAATGCCGTGTCCCAGACGGAAAAACCAAACATCATGGCTGGCAAATATGCTGCGAATTTTATCTCGTAATTTCATAAAAACCGTCATAGTTCATTCATTAACCGGGAAGGATCCATAATCATGGTATCCTGGCTTGGCTTCTTAGCCCGGTCCTCCTCCTCGTAGATTTGCTCTAAAGTGTCGTAATCCTCCAGGACTCTCTTCACCTTGGACTTGGCTGCATTAAAACGCTTCCATGCCCGGTGACGAATCCCATTCAAAAAGACATACAAAAAAATAATATAGCCCAGGAAAAATAGCACAATAAAAAGGGCCAGAAGAAACATGGTAATGTTCTCCAGCACCGTGCAGAACAAAGCAATCACCACGCCGCCGTACAGTGCCGTATAAAGGATGGTCCCGATAATAAATCCGAAGACCGTGTGATACGAAACATAATCCTTACGGCTGATATTTAACATACGGCTGTAGCGGGCGCTTTCATTTTTTTCAAAAATGGCCATGCGGGCCATTTGCTTCACTCGCTTCTCATTTAACATAAGTAACAACTCCCCCAAGGGCATAAATAGACATTCTTGGCATAAATTATAGCACACTTGGGTTTTGTTGCAAAGAAAGGCCGGGGGCAAAATGCTCCCGGCTCTTACGTTTTGATTCTTTATGAAAGCACATGGCTTATTTCTTTAAAGAGGCGCACATCCTCTTATTTCTTCAGAAAACGCATGGCATCCTTCTCGGAAAGCTGCTTCTTCGGTACCGGCGGCGGCGCCTCAGGCTCACGAAATGCATCAGTGAGATTGTTTGCCATATTATTCTTACACTTCTCACAGAAGCGACCGGTACGAATGGACGCTCCGCAATTCTCACAGGAAAGCGTCACCGGAGAATCCTTGGAAAACTCCAGGCGCTCCTCCCGGATCCACTGCTGAATCTGCGGAATGCTGACTTCGTTCTCATCAGAAATAGATTGAATGGTGGCGTTGGGATTCTCCCGAATATAGTCACGCACCTTCATGAATTTTTCCTCGGTTGCCTTACGGCAAACGGGACAAATCGGCGGCCCTCCCAAATAATTAAACATACGGCCGCATGTACGACAATTACGCACATCCATGGCTGTTCCCCCTTATCTATCATCTAATCCAACGCATATATACACGGCGTATACATCTTCGGCGCCCTGTGATAACAGCACCTCCGCTACATGATCCATAGTGGATCCTGTGGTATATATGTCATCAACTAACATGATGTGTCTAAATTGTACACCATTTCCCTTGATTTTAAAAGCATTTTTAAGATTCTCACGACGTTCATAAGCGTTTAACCCTTTTTGAGGCACTGTGTCTTTTTTTCGTTCCACCAAATCCACCACGGGAAGCCCCAGATTTTCCCCCAGGGCCCTCGCAAAAACCTCCGCCTGGTTATAACCTCTTTTTCGTTTCTTTTTTTCATACATGGGCACCGGCACAATCACTTCAATATCATTGGACCACACCCAGCGCCGAAGCATCTCTCCCCCGTGGCGGGCAAAAATCCGGGCATAATCCCGGCGGTTGGAATATTTAAAACGATACATAGCCGGTCGCATCACCCCCTCATAGATATAAATCCCCCTGGCTCTCCGAAACACATGATTCCCACAGGCGCAGTCCCGGCACAGGTCCCGGGTGCTCGCCCCGGTGGAAGTCAAGGGCTTTCCGCACTTCATACAAAGGGGTTCCCGCAGAAATTCCGGTTCGCATTCCCTGCAAAATCCAAAGGCAAGTTCCTTTCCCTCCAGGACCCGGTCGCAGCCGGGACACCGGGGCGGATAGATCCAGTCAAAAAGTTGACTTTCCACGGCCCTGTGGATAAGATAAAGTGCGCGGAGGTTTTTTTGAACATGAAACATAATTTTTCCTTTCCGAATAAATTACAAACTTTAAAGAGATTCTGGGCTTTGTCCCTTTGTTTTACTATGGGAGTCTCCCTCCTTACTGGATGCGGATCCTCCGACAGTTCCAAAAGTTCCTCGTCCTCTTCTACCGACTCTGAAAGCGCCGCAGACGAGGATGTAATCACCTATACCATCGGCGTAATTATTTCCGAGGAAAGCGACGAGAACACCCAGCTGTTAAACGGTTTTACCGACGCGGCAAACGACACCTTCGGCGAAGGGGTCATTACCCTGGACACCCACGTTATGTCAGCAGAGGAAAACGCCGATACCATCCTCACCGCATTTTTACTGGAAGATGTGGATATGATTTATACCATCGGTTCCCCGGCTCTGTCCGCCACTTCTGTTTCCGTGCTGGACATTCCCATTGTAGGCACCGGAGTTTATGATTTTCAGGACGCCCTTCATATGATTAATACCGGCTCCTCCTGGGATCGTTACACCGACCGGAACGTTACCGGCATTACTGCCACACCTTCCGTGCCTCTACAGCTTTCCGAGATGATCGAAATTACTCCCGACATGGAAGCCGTGGGCATCCTTTACACCGCCGATGATAACGATGCAGTTTATCAAAATGAATTACTGGAAAAATACTTAGACCAGGCCGGCATTCCCTGGAGAGAATATGAATTGGACGCTTCCGATGCTGCCGAAACCACCCATGAGACCGAGGCGGATTATTCCTCTGTAGTGTCCGCTTCCCTGCCCATTACCGTCTCCGGACGGGAGGGGGCCAACACCGATATTACCTCCATTGGAGAAAGCAATATCATTACCGGAATCCTCTCCCCGGACAGTGCCAGAAGCGCCCAGGTTTCCGAAAACTGGGAGCCCAAAACGACGACTACGGAAGCCGAGACTTCCGAAGACGCAGACGCTGAGGATACCGCGGAATCCGACGATGACAGCAATGACACATCTAACGAAGCAGATTCTTCGGACGGCGAAAATGTGGTTATAACCACAAATGAAGATTCCGAAGAAGAAGTCCTCACCTCCACCGAGGATATGACCAACGAGGAGATCGTAGCTCTGGCTTGTGAGGAATGTTCCTGCCTTTATATTTCCGCCGGGAGTTATCTGACAGATCAGGCAGAAACCATTGCCTCCATTGCAACTTCCGCAGGAGTGTCCACCTTTGGCGGCGATGCAAAAATCGGAGCCTATACCCTGGCGACTTACTATGTAGATTCTTATGATCAGGGATATCGGGCCGGAAAAGTGGCCTTTCGAATTTTAGACGGAGGAGAGGATCCCTCCGAAATCAAAATCGGTGCTTCCGACGATGAGGGTGTAAAGCTCTTCAACAGCACCGTTGCGGAAGCTCTGGGAATGAGCTTCCCGAAATCATTTTCTGAGATTACGGAATATTTAAGCACCTACGTGCCGGGCACCAACACCACCCGGGTAAACCAGGACGAGGATGATGAGTAAATCTTCTTACCGATAACATGATTGCCGGAAGAAATTTCTTCCGGCATTTTTATTACCGATAAAACCTTACTCCCCGCAGGCAACAATGCGCTCCTTTAAAGAACTGTATCGTCGTTGCTGGTTGGTGTTATCAATCATATCATAAAAAACTTCCTTATGGCCAATTAAAACCACACATTCTCTGGCCCGGGTTATGGCTGTATAAAGAAGGTTGCGGTTCATAAGCATTTTGGGGCCGGGAAGCAGGGGCAGAATCACTGCCGGATATTCACTTCCCTGAGACTTATGAATGGTAACCGCATAGGCAAGTTCCAATTCATCTAACTGTGTAAAAGGATACCGCACGGTTTTTTCATCATCAAACTCAACAATTAACAAGGAGGCGTACTCGCTGATTTCTTTAATGATGCCAATGTCACCGTTAAAGATTCCTTCTCCACGCTCTTTTACCACGCCAAATTTTCCGGTGATTTCCCATTCCGTCTGGTAATTATTTTTGATCTGCATCACCTTATCTCCCTCCCGGAAGATTCGGTCGCCAAAAGATTTTTCCGCCTTGCCTTCTGCCGGGGGATTTAAGCTTTGCTGCAGGATTTTGTTGAGACGAGTCACTCCCACCTCCCCCTTTCGCATGGGAGAAAGAACTTGAATTTCCCGGACATCGGAGTGCACATAAGCCGGCAGTTTATCCCGCAAAAGAGGAAGCATTGCTGCCAGCACATGATCGGAATCCGGCCGTTCCAAAAACAGGAAGTCTTTACTTTTTACCCCAAGATCCACATGATGTCCTTCCTGTATTTCATGGGCATTAATTACAATATCCCCCGTCTCATCCTGACGGAAAATGGTCTCCAGCCGCACCACCGGGAACATTTCCGAATCAATCATATCCCGCAGTACATTTCCGGGTCCCACGCTGGGAAGCTGGTTGGTATCTCCCACAAAAATCACCCGGCAATGCTCCGGAATCGCCCGAAGAAGAGAACTCATCAACGGAAGATCCACCATGGACATTTCATCCACAATTAAAACATCGCATTCCAGAGGATTATCCTCATTCCGGTCGAAAAAGGAGGCGGTATTTTCCTGGTCATCGCTGCGGCCTTTTACCTCCAGAAGACGGTGAATGGTTTTGGCTTCCCGGCCTGTGGCCTCGCTCATGCGCTTGGCTGCACGGCCTGTGGGGGCCGCCAGAAAAATCTCCTCTCCCGTACTTTCGAAGTAAGAAATCATCATGCGAAGGGTGGTGGTTTTTCCCGTACCGGGACCTCCGGTTAAAACCATAAGACCATGCGTTGCCGCCTGAACCAGAGCCTTTTTTTGCATGTCATCCGGCACCAGTCGCTCTTTGGAAATCAAATGATAAATCCGTGCCTCCACCTCTTCGTAGTCCTCGCCGGTGGGGCCATTTAATCCCATAAGACGGGAAGCCACATTTCCTTCCATGCGGTAAAATCCCGGCAGATACACCCGGTCTTTTTTGATTGTGAGGCGACGGTTTACCATCATGGATTCCAGTTCTTCTTTTACCAGATCCTCCCCCACCCCAAGAAGGGTCACGGCCCGGGAGATTAATTCCTCCCCGGGAAGATAAGTGTGGCCGTTGCTTTCCGCCTCCTGCAAAATATAAATCAGGCCGCAGTCCACCCGCTCTGCGGCATCGAAGGCAATGCCGCTTTTCTTTGCAATCTCATCGGCAATGCGAAACCCAATACCTGTCACCTCATCTGCCAGGCGGTAGGGATTCTCCCGGAGAATGTCGTAAATCTGGTCTCCGTATGCATCATACAGTTTCACGGAAAGCGCCGGCGAAATACCATACTGTCCCAGAAACACAGAGGCACGGCGCACATCCCGACGCTCCATCATTTGATCCGAGACTTCCATGGCCTTTTTCTCGCTGATGCCTTTGATCTCGGCCAGTCGTTCCGGCTCCTCTTCCATAATACGGAAAGTATCATCCCCAAAGGCTTTTACAATACGTTTTGCCAGGGCCGGTCCGATCCCCTTAATGGCACCGGTGCTTAAGTAACGAAGAATGGCTTCTGCATCCTGAGGAACCACCACCTCGTAACTTTTTACATCAAACTGACGGCCAAAGGTTACATGGGTCTTATACTCTCCCCGCACCCGAAGACACTCTCCCTGGGAAATGGCCGGAAAGCTGCCGGTGCAGGTCAGACTTCCCTCTTCGTCAATTTCCTCATCTCCTGTGGGATCATCGGGAATCATAACAAGAACGGTGTATCCGTTTTCCTCATTTCTAAAAATAATATGGTCGATAAAACCGGTGATTTCTTCCATGAACATAAAAAACCGCACCGGAGAAACTCTCCGGCAACGGTTATCCTTCCTTTGTAAAAATGTGGTTATAACAACATTACGCTGTGGTGGTTGCAGTGGTTTCCATAGCACTTTCACTGTCCGTATCTTCTGTGGACTCCGTGGTATCCGACACCGAATCCGCCTCGTATGTACCCAGATTCCGCTGCATCTGATCCACCAGAGAATCCGTCAGGGTACCTCCGTATTTTTCAACCAAGTCCTCCGCCAACTCGGAAATGGTGGCGTCCATATAGAGATCCTCATACATGGAAAGAGAACTGTCCTCGTCCTCATCGTCATCATTCATGCTTTCCAGAGTCTCCTTGGTCTCTTTTAAAATCTGCTCCAGAAAATAAGACTCGAAAGACTGAACCGCTTCGGTCAGTTCCTCCTCGGAAGAATCGGAAGACACCGAGGAAATAGAACTTGTCAGAGACGTAGCGGATGCAGAATTTGAAAGGCTCTGCGCCTGAGTATTGGCAACACTTAAAATCGATAAATCGTCCATTGTTTACTCCTTATTCAATACTGCCTTAACGTCTCAGGTTATTGGCGGTCTCCAGCATGGTATCGGAGGTGGTAATTACCTTGGAATTCATCTCGTAAGCACGCTGGGTAATAATCATGTTAACCATCTCGTCTGCCACGTTAACATTGGATCCCTCCAGGTATCCCTGGGCAATGGTAGAGGTGGTAATGTTCAGATTCGTGGTAGCTTCATTAATGGGATCTCCGCTGGCTTCCGTAGCCTGAAGCAGGTTGTTGGAAGTCTTCTCCAGGCCGTTGGGATTGGAGAATTGATACAATCCAATGGTCTGACCGGTCTCAACATAAGTACCGTCAGCCAACTTATAAGCAACCACACCGGTGGAACTTACCGTAACGGAATCAGCACCGGCTCCTACCGGAAGCGTCACACCATTGCCCTGGGTATCCAGCACGGGATATCCGTTGGAATCCGTCAGAACCAAAGTATTGGCGTCATCACTGGTGGACCAGCCGAAGTCACCGTTACGAGTGTAGTAAGTACCGCCATCCACGCCGCTGACTGCAAAGAAAGCGCTGCCGCTGATGGTCAGTGCCATATTATTATCACTGGCCAGCATGGCTCCCTGGGTATAGGCGGAATTAATGGATGCCACTCTTGCCCCCAAACCGACCTGAGCCGTGGTAGGCTTCGGATCTCCGTTGGAAGTGGTGGTCTCTGTCTGAATGGTTTGATAGAGAAGACTCTTAAACTGAGTGCTCTGAGTCTTATAACCGGTGGTGTTAACATTTGCAAGGTTATTAGCCACCGTATCAAGAGCTGTCATCTGGGACTTCATGCCCACAGCGCCTGTCCATAATGATCGTAACATAGGATGCATCTCCCTTCTTTTACGGAGGATAATGATTAAAAATACTGTTTAAAAATTATCCAACACGTCCTACCTGACTTACTGCCATCTCAATGGTCTCGTCCTCTGCCTGAATCATTTTCTGACCGGCTTCATAGGCACGCTGAATGGTAATCATGGAAACCATTTCGTCGATGACATTAACATTGGAGGCCTCTAAGCATCCTTGCTCAACAGTACCTTCCGCTGCCGTAATGGTACCGCCGTCCTCAAGTATATAAAGGTTCTCGCCGTACTTCGACAAATAATCATAATTATCGAAGTCCACAAGACCTACTGTATCTACCACGACTCCGTCCTGATAGATCATTCCCTGTTCATTAATTGTGTAGTCAACATTGGGATCAACGCGAACATATGATGCTTCACCGGTGATGGAATTTAATGCGCCGTTCATGTTCAGCAGATGATCTCCGTCGGAGGTAACGAAATAACCGTCTTTATCCACGGTGAATTCTCCGTTACGTGTATACCTGATTGAGGTATTTCCCTGTTTATCCGTAAACTCTATGGCAAAAAATCCATTTCCGGCTATCGCTAAATCTGAGCTGATATCCGTTACCTGAAAACTCCCCTGATCATAATTGGTATAGGTCTCTCCGATCTTAACGCCGAGGTTTAGATTGCCGACCCTGCGAGGCATCATGAATGTGGAACTGTCGTGCAGCTTATACGCCATCTCGTCTGCAAAGGAAATGCTGGTGGTGCCTTCCTTCTTGTAGCCGATGGTGTCTGCATTGGCCATATTATTAGCCAGAACATCCAAACGCTTCTGCTCGTTGATCATACCCGTATAGGCCGTGTATAACCCTTTTACCATATACGATCCTCCTGAAAAGATACTTTGTCGATAGGTATATCGGCTACCGACGTTAAATCCTGAACCCCTTTTTACACATTTTGTAAATTTATTTTTACAAAAGACCGATGACACCAACAGGCTTCGGCAAAAAGAAGTTCTTACACTACAAAACAGGGAGTGAGGCCTTGCCACACTCCCTGTGCTTTAAATCTCCGTCCCTGAATGATCTCCTGCCATAAATTCTACGTATTTACCGGTACCTACAGCAACGCAGGTCATGGGATCCTCCGCCGTCATGGTGTTGATGCCGGTGCGATCCTCCATAAGCTCCTCCAAGCCACGAAGCAATGCGCCGCCGCCTGTAAGGATAATGCCACGGTCAGCCACATCTGCAGCCAACTCCGGCGGAGTCTTCTCTAATACGGAATGAACCGCCTCAACGATCTGAGCGGTAGGCTCCCGAAGGGCCTCTTCCGTCTCCTCGGAACTCACCTCAATCGTCTTGGGAAGACCCGTCACCAGGTTACGTCCCCGAACATCCATTACTTCCGGCTCCGGAAGAGGGAAGCAGGTTCCAATATTAATCTTAACATCCTCAGCGGTACGCTCACCAATCAAGAGGTTATGCTTCTTACGCATATAACGAACAATGGCTTCGTCGAAGTCATCACCTGCGATCTTAATAGAGGTGCTGACTACGGATCCACCTAAGGAAATTACTGCAATATCTGCGGTACCGCCGCCGATATCCACAATCATATTACCGCAAGGGCGGGAAATGTCGATGCCGGCTCCGATAGCTGCCGCAATAGGCTCCTCAATAATGAAAACTTCACGGGCACCGGCTGCATAAGCCGCATCCTCAACGGCACGCTTCTCAACTTCTGTAACTCCACTGGGCACGCATACACTGATGCGGGGCTTCCGATAGCTCTTCTTGCCCATTGCCTTCTGGATGAAATACTTAATCATTTTCTCGGTAACGGTATAGTCAGAAATAACGCCCTGACGAAGAGGACGAACTGCTACGATATTACCGGGAGTACGTCCCAGCATGAGACGGGCTTCCTCGCCGATAGCCTTAATCTTATTGGTATCACGGTCAAAAGCTACTACAGAGGGCTCCTTTAAAACAACGCCCCGGCCCTTAACATATACCAGAATACTGGCTGTTCCTAAATCTATTCCAATGTCGGATGATCCCATCATTCCCACAATAAAACTCCTTTCAGACTCCATTCGAAATTTAGACACAATAATAAAATGCGGCATAATGGCGCACTATGTTTATTATTATAGCCCTTCACGGCTATTTTTCAACATTTTTCTTTCTTTTCCACAATGGCTTCCAGCAGAACATCCGGCCCCAGGCTCTTGGCTCCGGTGTACTTTAAAACGGTTCCGTCCGCCAGGTGTTCCACACCCATTCCCTCGATGGGACTTACTGCCATGGCACCTCCCAAAAGTTTGGGAGCAATATAAGCCTTTACCTTATTTACAACTCCCGCCTCAAGAGCCGCAGCATTTAAGGTGCCGCCGCCTTCTAAGATCATACCGTCCACGCTTCGTTTTCCCAGTTCCCGCATCAGAACCTTTAAGTCCAAATGCTCCCCGGCCTTTTCGACGAAAATAAACTCCACGCCTTTTTCCTCATAGGCCGCAATACGGTCTTTTTCCTTCTTAGGATTTACAGAGGTTGCAATCCAGGTAGGCTGCTCCCGGGCTGTAGTCACGACCTGAGCCTCCAGGGGTGTCCGTAACATGGTATCGCAAATTACACGAATAGGATTCCGGGTATCCTTTGCTCCTTCGATGCGACAGGACAGCAGAGGATTATCGGATAAAATCGTCCCCACACCTACCATAATAGCCGGATAAAGATTCCGGTCCACGTGGGCGTCCTTTCGGGAAATCTCTGAACTGATCCACTGACTCTCTCCGGTAACCGTGGCAATCTTTCCGTCCAGGCTCATGGCATACTTCATCATGACATAGGGAGTCTTATGAATAACATAATGAAAAAACATTTCGTTCAGGCGGTCACATTCTTTTTCCAGGATACCGGTCTGCACCTCAAGACCTGCTTCTCTTAACAGCTGCGCTCCCCGGCCGGCAACCTCGGGCTTTGGATCCCGGGACCCGATAAACACCCGTCGAATTCCCTTTTGGATAATCATATCACTGCACCGGGGAAGATCCCCATGATCACATCCACAGGAATCATTTCCCTCCGGAGTTCTTCCCGGCTCCGGAACTCCTCCCAGTTCCGGAATTCCTACCGGCTCCGAAGTCCCCCCAGACTCGCCGCAAGGCTCCAGGGTTCCTCCCGGCTGACAACAAGGCTCCAGGGTCACATATAAATCCGCCCCTTCAGCATCCTCCAGATTCTTCAGTGCATTCTGCACGGCATGATATCCGTGGGCAGTTTCCATATATCCTGTAGACAGCACCCGATCATCCCGCACCACCACGGCTCCTGCCAAAGGCGAGGGATTTACCTTGCCGGCTCCCCGTTTTGCCAACTCAATGGCCATATGCATATATTCCAGATGATGGGTATATTCTTCGCTGTGACTTAAATCCATAGAGACCTCCCCCGTTTCTCCTGCACTCTATACGAAACAAAACTTGCCATATTTACTTCAGGTACCGTTTTACATATTGGCCGGTGTAGGATTTCTTTACCTTGGCCACCTCCTCAGGCGTACCACAAGCCACAATCTCGCCGCCCCGGTCTCCGCCTTCCGGTCCCAGGTCAATGATATAATCCGCCGTCTTAATGACGTCCAGATTATGTTCAATCACCACCACGGTATTACCGCCCTCTGCCAGACGATGCAAAATCTCAACCAACTTTCGCACGTCCTCAAAATGCAATCCTGTGGTAGGCTCGTCCAAAATATAAATCGTACGTCCCGTACTGCGGCGGGATAATTCCGTGGCCAGCTTAATTCGCTGAGCCTCACCGCCGGAAAGGGTGGTGGAAGGCTGACCAAGTTTTACATAACCCAATCCCACATCATATAAGGTCTGAATCTTGCGCTTTACGGAAGGAACCGCATCAAAAAATACCAGAGCCTCTTCCACCGTCATATCCAGTACGTCAAAAATAGACTTGCCCTTGTATTTTACTTCCAGGGTCTCACGATTAAAACGTTTCCCGTGGCACACCTCACAGGGCACATACACATCGGGTAAAAAGTGCATTTCTATCTTTATAATACCATCACCGGAGCAGTTTTCACAACGTCCGCCTTTTACGTTGAAACTGAACCGGCCTTTTTTATACCCCTTCTCCTTGGCATCCTTGGTGGCCGCAAACAAATCCCGGATCATATCAAAGACACCGGTATAGGTAGCGGGATTGGATCTGGGAGAGCGGCCAATGGGGGACTGATCAATGTCAATGACCTTGTCCAACTTGTCAATTCCGTCAATTCCGTCGCAGTCCCCGGGAATTTTCCGGGCGCGGTTTAACTCCCGGGCCAGAGTCTTATATAAAATCTCATTCACAAGAGATGACTTGCCGGATCCGGAAACTCCCGTCACACAAGTCATGACACCCAGCGGAATCTTCACATCAATATTTTTTAAATTATGCTCTCTTGCGCCCCGCACTGTAAGAAAGCCCTCCGGCTGCTTTCGCTCCGCAGGAACCGGCACCGACAGCCGCCCGGAAAGATAGGCGCCGGTTAAAGACTCCGGCACCTGCATAATCTCCTCTGCCGTTCCGCAGGCAACCACTTGTCCACCTTCGGAGCCGGCGCCGGGGCCGATATCCACAATATAATCCGCCGCCCGCATGGTATCTTCGTCGTGTTCCACCACAATCAGAGTATTGCCCAAATCCCGAAGTCCTTTCAGAGAAGCCAAAAGCTTATCATTATCCCGCTGATGCAGCCCGATGCTGGGCTCATCCAGAATATAGGTAACGCCTACCAGGCCGCTGCCAATCTGCGTGGCCAGGCGGATTCGCTGGGCCTCGCCGCCGGATAAGGTACCCGTGGCCCGGGACAAGGACAAATAGTCAAGCCCTACTTCCACCATAAAGGAAACCCGGGCTTTAATCTCTTTTAAAACAAGGCGACCCACTTCCTGCTGATAAGGTGTCAGCTTCATTTCCTCCAAAAACACCTGCAGGTCCCGCACCGGAAGGGTAGTGATTTCATAAATATTCTTATCAGAAACCGTTACTGCCAAAGAGTCCTGCTTTAATCTCTGACCTTTGCACAAAGGGCAGGGACTCACTTCCATAAACTCCTCAAACTGCTGCTTGGTAAGGTCTGACTTGGTCTCCCGGTACCGCCGGTGAGAATTGGCAATCAATCCTTCAAAAAGCACATCGTAAACGCCGCTTCCGAATCTGCCGGAGTACGGCACCTTGACAACTCTGTCAAATCCATACACCAGCATGTGACGAATGTCCGCCGGCAACTCCTTATAAGGAATGTCCAAAGAAAATCCATACTCCTTCCCCAGTGCTTCCAGAATAGCGTGGGTATAGGACTTCTTATCTCCGGAGCTTTGCCAGCCCATGACACAAATGGCACCTTCATTTAAGGACAGATTCCTGTCCGGAATCATAAGCCGCTCATCAAACTCCATTTTAAATCCAAGACCTGCACACTCCGGGCAGGCGCCGAAAGGATTATTAAACGAAAAGCTTCTTGGCTCAATCTCATCAATACTGATTCCGCAATCCGGGCAAGAAAAACTTTCGGAGAAATTCATGACATCTCCGTCAACAACCTCAATCATTAAAAGACCATTCGAAAGACGCAGAGCATTTTCCACAGAATCCGTCAACCGCTTCTCCATGCCTTCCTTTACAGAAAGACGGTCCACCACAATTTCGATGTTGTGCTTTTTATTTTTGTCCAGGGAAATCTCCTCGTCCAGGTCGTACATATTGCCGTCCACCCGTACACGGAGATAGCCGCTTTTCTTAGCCTTCTGGAATAATTTTTCCTGAGCGCCTTTTCGTCCCCGAACCACAGGAGACAGTACAGAAAACCTTGTCCGCTCCGGCAATGCCATAATGACATCCACCATTTGATCCACGCTTTGTTTTTGAATCTCCCGGCCACAATTGGGGCAGTGCGGAATTCCCACCCGGGCATATAACAATCGGAAATAATCATAGATTTCCGTCACGGTTCCCACGGTGGAACGGGGATTTCGGTTGGTAGATTTCTGGTCAATGGAAATAGCCGGAGGAAGTCCTTCAATGCGCTCCACATCCGGTTTTTCCATCTGCCCTAAAAACTGCCGGGCATAACTGGACAGGGACTGCATATACCGTCGCTGTCCCTCGGCAAAAATAGTATCAAAAGCCAGAGAGGACTTGCCGGAACCGGAAAGTCCTGTAAATACCACCAGCTCATCCCTGGGAATTTCCAGGCTGACATTTTTTAAATTATGCTCATTGGCTCCTCGGATTTTAATGTATTTCCGGTTGGGGTTATTACCTGTTGCTTCTTTCATGGTTACCTCTTTTAATTGTCGTCAATTTCCATATCCCTAAGCATATTTTTGTAGGAAATCAACGCATCACGATACTGAGCCGCCGCCTCAAAGTTAAGTTCGGCAGCTGCTTTTTCCATTTTCTTTTTGGTCTTATCAATAAGATCCTTTAGCTCTTTCTTATCCATAGCTTCCGGATCCTTCTGACCTTCCAGTTCATCTTTTGCAATCTCTTTGGAAATGGCAATGACATCCCGAACAGATTTTTCAATGGTCTTCGGCGTAATGCCGTGAGCCTCATTATACGCCGACTGGATTTCCCGACGTCGGTTAGTCTCTGTAATGGCCGCATTCATGGAATCCGTTATGGTATCCGCATACATCAACACCCGCCCCCGTGAGTTACGGGCTGCCCGGCCAATGGTCTGAATCAGGGAGGTCTCAGAACGAAGAAAGCCCTCCTTATCCGCATCCAAAATGGCCACCAGGGTAATCTCCGGAATATCCAGGCCTTCTCTTAGAAGGTTAATTCCCACCAGCACATCAAAGACATCCAACCGAAGATCCCGGATAATCTCAGAACGCTCCAGGGTGTCCACATCAGAATGCAAATACTTAACCCGGATACCCAACTCCTGCATATAAGAAGTCAAATCCTCCGCCATGCGCTTGGTCAAAGTGGTAATCAGTACCTTATGATGATCCTTGGTCTCCTTTTTAATCTCGGAAATCAAATCGTCGATCTGACCTTCCACAGGTCGAACCTCAATCTCCGGATCCAAAAGTCCCGTAGGCCGGATTACCTGCTGTGCCCGAAGCATCTCATGCTGCTCTTCATAGTCTCCCGGGGTCGCCGATACAAATAAAAGCTGATCGATTTTTGACTCAAACTCTTCAAAATTCAAGGGACGGTTATCCAAAGCGGAGGGTAGTCGGAATCCGTAATCCACCAGGGTAGTCTTCCGGGAATGATCTCCTGCGAACATACCCCGAATCTGGGGCACCGTCATATGGGACTCGTCAATAATAATGAGAAAATCCCGACCGAAATAATCCACCAAGGTCTCCGGCGGCTCTCCGGGAGCCTTTCCGGTCAAATGCCGGGAATAGTTTTCGATGCCGCTGCAAAACCCCGTCTCCCGCAGCATTTCAATGTCAAAATTGGTCCGCTCGGAAATTCGCTGTGCCTCCAGAAGCTTGTCATTTTTCCGGAAGTACTCCACCCGTTCCTTAAGCTCCGCCTCAATGGTACCGCAGGCCGCCTTAATCTTATCCTGAGGCACCACGTAATGCGACGCCGGAAAAATTGCCGCATGTTCCAAAGTCCGCTTTACCTGTCCCGTCATAATTTCTGTTTCGGAAATCCGGTCAATCTCGTCTCCGAAAAACTCAATACGGAAAGCATAGTCGGAAACATTGGCAGGAATGACTTCCACTATATCTCCCCGGACCCGGAAGGTACCACGGTCAAAATCCATATCATTCCGGACATACTGCATATCAATCAGCTGATGGATTAACTCGTCCCGATCCAACACCTGTCCCGGCCGGAGAGAAATCATCATGTTTTCAAAATCATCGGGACTTCCGATTCCGTAAATGCAGGAAACGGAAGAGACAATAATTACGTCCTTCCGTTCTGCCATAGATGCAGTTGCCGACAACCGCAACTTGTCAATCTCGTCATTAATAGCTGAGTCCTTGGCAATATATGTGTCTGTGGAAGGCACATATGCTTCCGGCTGATAATAGTCGTAATAAGACACAAAGTACTCCACCGCATTTTCCGGGAAGTACTCTTTCATCTCGCCGTATAACTGGCCAGCCAATGTTTTGTTGTGGGAAATAATCAGGGTGGGTTTATTCAGGGCCGCAATCACGTTGGCCATGGTAAAGGTCTTGCCGCTTCCGGTAACTCCCAGAAGGGTCTGAAACTGATTGCCCTCCTTAAAACCTTCCACCAGCTCCCGAATAGCCTCCGGCTGATCGCCGGTGGCTTCATAGGGTGCATGTAATACAAAATGATCCATAGAATCACCTCGCGAAGTCTTATACGTTAATTGTCCACAAACACGCCCAACATCACATTCTATGCGTTGCCCTTGGCCATATCTTGACGCATGTGGCAATTTTTGTATTTTTTACCGCTTCCGCAGGGGCAGGGATCGTTGGGGTAAATCTTGGCTGCCTTCCGGCGCTTGGGACCGGAGGATGCTCCCTCGTCCTTGTTGGTGCCGGTAACTTTTGCCTGCTCCTCACGCTCTACCTTTTTCTCAATGCGGATACGATACAACATGGTGACGGTATCCGTAATGATGGCCTCATTCATGGCGTCCATCATGTCGTAACTGATCATCTTATACTCGTCCACAGGATTTCGCTGACCATATGCCTGCAGACCAATTCCCTGACGCAGTTGATCCATATCATCGATTTCGTCCATCCACTTCTGATCAATGACGCGAAGAAGAATCACACGCTCCACCTCACGGAAATCCACCTCCGGCGGAACATCCTTTTCCTTGGCATCGTACATTTTAAAGGCCTTTTCACACAGGAATTCTTTTAACTCCTCGCCGTCCTTCAAATCCTTTACCACATCCGGAGTAATAACCGGGAAGGGAACCACGGGACGAATCAGCTGATTTAACTCCCGAAGATTGCAAAGGTCCTTACCCTCTGCACCGGCCACAGCCGTATCCACTGCTTCCTCCACCTTGGTACGAATCATTTCCAAAATCTGATTCTTCATGTCCTCACCGGCAAGAACCCGGCGACGCTGTGCATATACCAGCTCACGCTGCTCGTTCATGACCTGATCGTACTCCAGGAGGTTCTTACGAATACCGAAGTTATTACCCTCGATCTTTTCCTGAGCCTTTTCAATAGCCGAGGAAAGCATCTTATGCTTAATCTGCTCACCCTCGGGAATTCCCAGAGAATTAAAGACTCCAATGAGACGCTCGGATCCGAAAAGACGCATTAAATCGTCTTCCAGAGAAATAAAGAACTGGCTTTCTCCCGGATCGCCCTGACGTCCGCTTCGACCGCGAAGCTGATTATCAATACGGCGGGACTCATGACGCTCCGTACCGATGATCTTCAGTCCGCCGGCAGCTCTTGCCTCATCATCAATCTTAATATCCGTACCACGACCAGCCATATTGGTGGCGATGGTTACCGCACCGTGTACACCTGCCTTGGCCACAATTTCTGCTTCCTTCTCATGGAACTTTGCATTTAAGACACTGTGCTGGATGCCCTCTTTGGAAAGCATGCGGCTAACCAGTTCGGACACCTCAATAGTAATGGTACCAACCAGTACGGGCTGACCTTTTGCATGAGAAGCCTTTACTTCTTCAACCACTGCCTTATACTTCTCTGCCTGGGTTTTATAAACCGCATCATCATGATCGATACGCTGAACCGGACGGTTGGTAGGAATCTCCACCACATCCATTCCGTAAATATCGCGGAACTCCTGTTCCTCTGTAAGAGCAGTACCGGTCATACCCGCCTTCTTGTCATACTTGTTAAAGAAGTTCTGAAAGGTAATGGTGGCAAGAGTCTTGCTCTCACGCTTTACCTTTACATGCTCCTTTGCCTCAATAGCCTGATGCAAACCATCGGAGTAACGACGGCCCGGCATAATACGCCCCGTAAAGCTATCTACGATAAGAACTTTGTCATCTTTTACCACGTAATCCTGATCCCGGTGCATCAAATTATGAGCACGAAGGGCCAGAATAATATTGTGCTGGATTTCTAGATTCTCAGGGTCTGCCAGGTTGTCAATTTTGAAGAACTGCTCAACCTTTTTCACACCCTCCTGGGTCAGGTTTACCACCTTGTCCTTTTCGTTAACAATAAAGTCTCCGGTCTCCTCCTGCTCAATACCCATAATGGCATCCATCTTGGAAAATTCCGGAAGATCCTCGCCCCGCTTTAACTGACGGGCCAGCATATCGCACATCTCGTAAAGCTTGGTGCTTTTGCCGCTTTGTCCGGAAATAATTAAGGGTGTCCGTGCCTCATCAATCAGGACGGAATCCACTTCATCAATGATGCAGTAGTGAAGGCCGCGCTGTACCAGCTGTTTTTCGTAAACCACCATATTGTCACGAAGATAATCAAATCCCAGCTCGTTATTGGTGACATAAGTAATGTCACAATCATAAGCCGCGCGACGCTCCTCGGCCTTCATATCGTTTAAAACAACACCTACCGTAAGGCCCAAAAACTCATGAACGGCGCCCATCCACTCGGCATCTCGCTTTGCCAGGTAGTCATTAACGGTTACCACATGAACACCTTCGCCCTCCAAAGCATTTAAGTATGCGGGAAGAGTAGATACCAGGGTCTTACCTTCACCGGTACGCATCTCTGCAATACGTCCCTGATGCAGAATCACACCACCGATTAACTGTACCCGGAAATGACGCATGGGAACCTTATGCTCCTCATCCGCAAAAAGCACACGGCCTGCTGCCTCACGAACCACAGCATAAGCCTCGGGTAAAATATCATCCAGGGTCTCACCTTCCTTCAGACGATCCTTAAACTCCTGGGTCTTACCCTTTAACTCTTCATCACTTAAGGCCTCCATCTCAGGAGCCAGCGCCTCAATCTTATCTACAATGGGATAAATCCGCTTTAACTCCCGTTCACTATGGGTGCCGAATAATTTTGTCGCAAAACTCATTTTGGTATTGAATCCTTTCCTCTGTGGTGGGACAAAAAAACTGCCCGCAACGCCTATTTTAACACGACTAGCCTCTTGAAACAACGTCCACAAAGTGTAATAATCGTCTCCGTCACAACGTGTAATTGTTTTTGTTGGATATATTTTCTGAATTTTATCTGTAATTTACACATTCGCCAGACAATTCATATTTTTCTTTAAAATTTTCAAAAAACTTATTGACAGATTTTTTTTAGGGGAGTAAGATGAGTTCATCAAAAAGAAATGCCAACGGGCACGTGAGAACAAGCTTTATAGACAGAGGCTGTTTTAGCCGTGAAGGAGAACCATTATAAAGAAATTCTTGGGAAACGGAGCCAGTGGCAGGCGCTACAGGAAGTTGTTGAAGGGTCGAAGGGTTAAGGTGTGGACCCGAGAAGCACAAGATGTACCCATAAGTTTGGTGGGTGCTGAGCGATAGGAGCTTTTGCTAAGAAGGAATTCTGGAGCGGTGACGAGAAAGCTGCGGAGAGGAATCAGGGTGAGAGCGGACTATCTGAGAACCGTACGTGTCAGCACCGATAGATAGATGGTTACATGGAATGCGGCCCGGATAGCAACACACTTTTCGGAAAGTGAGGTATAGTCCCTTGGACACTGTAGAATCACAATCAAACGGCCGGGGGGGA
>Ga0181612_140604_pt1 | contig 46817 bp, 17 predicted proteins | sample HoacroProtozoa21_FD_119630 | JGI IMG/M metagenome (GOLD analysis project Ga0181612, IMG submission 119630) | Hoatzin crop microbial communities from Cojedes, Venezuel. Combined Assembly of Gp0051906, Gp0051904, Gp0051908
GAGATATTCAAGACCCGCCTGGACGGGGTCCTGTGCGGCCTGCTGTAGGTGACCCTGCTTCGGCAGGGGGGGTGGACTAGATGACCCACAGAGGTCCCTTCCAACCCCTACTATTCTGTAATTCTGTGATTCTGTGATTCTGTGTTTGAGAGTTTACGGGTCAGGCCAAAGGAGGGGCCAACAAAGGTGGCACTGTGGTGGAACTGTGTTACGGACTACCTCCATAGGATGAGAAAGTAGATGCAGCCTTGTTTAAACAACTCAGGAATTCTTTGTATAACGGACCCCAGTTCTCACGGGGCCCTTTGCTTTCCCTGTCATCTGCCAGAAGGGCAACAAGGCAGGACGTAACCAGGTACAGGTACTAGATGAGCCAACAAGGGATGACACATAGCTGCTTCTGCTATTCGCTAACAAGGCAGAACTGGTTGGTGTGTAATAATCAGTGACTGACTTAGCTGTATTGACCATGAAATGGGAGTTCAAGAATCTAGTGGAAGGAAAGTTGCAGATTAAAAATGCTAAACTTCAGGAGCCCAGATTAAAGCTTATTCTGGAAACTGGTAGATGGGATCCCATGGGAAGGAGCTTCAAAGATCTAAAGAACTCAGAAAAGTCTGCAGATCCTTAATGACAGTATCTTTCAAGTACAGGAATGATCCATCCAAATACACAGGAAGAGAAGCAGGTGTGTCAGGAGGCCAGCTTGTCTAAGCAGAAAACTCATGAAGGAGCTCCAGTGCAAAAAGGAACCAAAGCTCAAATGCAGATGTCAAAGACATGCCAAAGGGAAACAAGAGTAGCCTTTACCACTATATTGACAGTGAAAGACTGAACAAGGCAAATCTGGTCTTGATAAATGGATGACTAGATGGGTAAAAAATTGGTTAATTTTCAGGCTTTGAAAGAAGCAGACCCTGCCTGGAGGCTGATGACAAGTAGAGCAGCGGCTCTGTTCTGGACTTGACCTGATTCGCATCTTTATCAAGGATTTACCTCAGATGGGGGAGTACATGTTTACTGAGTTTGCAAATGACACCAGACTGAGAGGACCAGTCAGGTCTCAAGCCTAGGGTAAAGCTACCATCCAGAGACCTAGATAAACAAAGAAATGGGCTGATGGGAACCTTCCAGAACTCAGCAAGGACAAATGCCAAGTTCTGCATCTGGAAACAAATGAACTCCTACAGCAGTACAAGCTAGGGACTGACTGGCTGAGGAGCACCTCTGCAGGACAGGACTTGCAGGTCTTGGTAGCAAGGTGGACATGAGCTAGTAGTGTATGCTGGCAGCAAAGGAGACCAATGACATTGTGGGCTGTATCATCAGGAGCATAGACGGTAGATCAAGGGAAGTGAAAAAAGTTCTTTACTTGGCACTTGTGGGACCACATCTAAATACTAAGTGCAGTTTTGAGCCTCCCCCCACAGTGTGGAAAAATGCAGTCTCTGTCCTTGGAGGTATTGAATACCTGTCTGAACAAAGCCCTATATAACCTGATCTGTCCTCAAAGACAAACCTACTTTGAGAAGGAGGTAGGACTAGAGAGCTCTTGAGGTCCCTTCCAGCTTCAATTATCTAGTTCTATGATTAGGAGAGACAGAAAGACAAGGCTTGGAAAGAACAAGAAGGGGGTTTAGATCCAGAAGAAATGCACCCTTAATTCATGATTCTGCCTCCTAACCTCTGCAGCCTAACAGAAAAGTGAAGAAGCGAATTCCCCAGCTAGGTAAGCACACAAGAAAGTCTCCTTGAAAAACAGCTGCCAACCTGAAATATTGCTGTACTGAGGAGGTCCCAGCAGCACAGGGAAGTTCAGCTACAATCCCTACACTAACAAAAGGGAAAAGGGTAGCAGTAAAAGCCAGCTACAGCTTTCCACCTCAGGAAGGTATGAAGTTATTAGGAAATTATTTCTTCCTCAGACATTTGCATATTAGCACCTTGATGATACCAAACCTGGAATTCCTATAAAGAAAATTCAAAAAGGTCCAAAATGCAATTTATTTTTACCACACTGTTTTATTTTGATTTTAGGCTGTCCCTCAGACTATGCTGTCTAACAGTTTTCCCTTACTTTGTCTGTCTCTCAGTTTTGCAGAATGACTAGCATGAATCCAGAGGCATCTGGTATAATTCTACCAAATATAACCTGCTGATGGGATGGCAGAAAGAGATGCAGCGTGTTTCTTTATCTCAGACTTTCTGTAGAGAAGAGTTTCAGGTTTATTCAGACCTTGAAAGCAAACAGTGAGAGGAATGAATAAGTGGAATCTCATATTTTTACGGAGGTAAATGTTCCCTAACATTAGCAGCCCTGCTGTTACCTCAGCCATATATCAGAGAACATACTACATCCTTGTTTGAAAAAAATTCTATAGCCTAGGTTCAATGGCATAAAATAGAATAAAGAGTAGCAGAAGGTAATGCTTGGTCAGCCATGTTATGAACAATATAGTTGCTTGTAAGTCAGCTGGGTATTTACAGCAATTTCCTTTGTGAGAGGGGCTATTGGTAAATGCTACTAATAAAACCTTACAACAACAGTAATAATATCTTTCAATGTTAATAGTGTCTTTGATTCTAAAGAGCCAGCTAGTTTACTGCATGTTTTCCAATTAAAAAGGGCATTCACGTTTTATGGCCTTCATCCTATTCATGCTGCTTACTGGCTGTTTAAGGAGAAGGAATAAAACTGTAGCTCTGGAAAACCTAAGACTACTTTGCATTTCTACATTCCCTCTTCATCGCAGGGTCTCCGCAGGCTCTCCGCAGAGAGTGCTGTAGGGTGACTCTGTTTATCTCCAGTCATTGATATGATATGGTACTATGCCTCCTAATATTTGTGTTATATTCAGTGCTTTTATATTAAGATCTCCAGACAAGTAACTACACTCCTTTGTGCTACATGCTAAATACTGATTTATCAGAAAAGGCAGTCCACTGCCCAGAGAGTCCATAGTCTAAATCAGACTGGGCACTGGAAAATGTAGACATTTGATCCAGCGAGGGCCTCAAACACAGAAATAGACTTTAAATAGCTTACCAAGTCCATATAGAAGGTCTGTGGAAGAATAGGGAACAAATAGTCTCTGGGCCTAGTTCTGGTTTCACACAGGATATATTTGGAAAAGTTCAGTTCTGTACTTGGGTCACGAACCAACAGAAAGTAAAGCATTAGGCTAGACTCCCTGAATGCCAGGATCATCTGAGGTTCATAAATGCTTAGACTTAGATCAGAATATTCTAGACTATAGCAATTGATTTACTAAAATAACTTGAGGAATCAAAAGACTTTTGCCCTGAGTTGAATCTTTCCTCTAGGTAGTAGTTTAGTGTCAGGGTGAAGTCTATCTGGTAAATATAATATTTTTATGGGAATAACTCTTCAAATTAAGCACTATTCTCTTTAAAGAAGTATGAATAAGGACTTACATAGCCTTCTCTAGGCCATGTTGCACTGCAAGCTTTACTGCAGCCCTCACACAGAGGAGAAGCTCCCTATGGAAATGTCTCAACTTCCCCTGCTGTAGTACCAGGGAGGTGTGGTAGGTCACGGAGGGAGAGAAACAGTGACATCGCTTGAGAATTCACTGCACCTCTTTGTCCAAAAGTGATACTGCTTAAGTCTGGTTTTTAGTTTCTTGGTTTCAATATCATGAAAGATTCAAACACCATGGCACATTTCTGTTTACAAGGAGACCACAACAAAAGTGTGCTGAAATGGTATAAGTCTGCCCAGTGGTGATTCTGCCAAGCAAGCAACAGCTTGAAAGCAAGACTGATTTTTCAAATATGACATGTATTTAGGAACAAATGGCCTAGCTCTCTTGATTAGGTCTTTTGGGACCCTTAAGGGAGCAGCAGTTTCTTGCTTTTGGGCTGATATGGCAGTAGAATTAGACTGATCAGGTGTCTCGGTTGCTATGGTCCATGTAGATTTTTAGATCACCCAGAAATGAATAGAGCAGATGCCACCTCAACAAGACTCACTTCTCTAAACCATAACACCACTGCTGCAGAAGTGTGTTGTGCTAAGCCGACATCACTATGTTTGGGCAATTCTCCATGTAATGAAAAGCCTCAAAGTTTTCTTTTAAAATCGTCCTTATGACTCTTGCAGCCTGAAGGCAGAAGATGTATACCATAGGCTATATATCCCTATACAGAGTAAATGTCTAGCAGATCAAATTCTTACCCAGATCTTGTCCACAGTACCTCAGTTTCCTGACCTTACAAATCATTTAGGCAAACTTACACTTCCTGCAGTGTTCCGGTGTTGGACTGGAAGAGGAATAGGAAAATGAAGAGATTTAAACTGAACTGAACAGGTGTTTTAATCAGTTTCAAATTTTAATAAGTTCTGATACTGAATTTCAACATAGCTATTAATGTTAGTTCAAAACTCTTCCAAATGGTGCATGTGAAGGTGATACTCCTCCCATCTGTGTTCAGAAAAAGAAGATTTTGCTTGCCATTTTTTCTATTATCTTGGCCTTTGGAATACCAAGAAATGCCCTCTAGATACTCAGGAGAAATGTGCCTGTGTCTATATGTACAGATAGATCCTGTAGTGGACTTTCTTTTAGGTCAGACTTAACACTTGCTCCATCCAAATGAAAACAATCTTAAGTCTTAAGCAGCTTTTGAATTCTTCGAAAGTGGAGGGATTTATAAATCCACAGCTGGAACAAAACGAATTGCAAATCTTAAAAGACAGATTATGTTTCCAAACCATGAGGACAAGTATGACCTTACTGTAAAACTATGTGTTTTAGCCTATGGGTAAAAGCGGTACATGAGGGGATTATTTATGTTTAGGTGTGTAAATAAATAGTAAGCCTTTGGACACCCTTCTCGTATTTCCAGTGCAGCCTGCCAGCAGTCTTTTATTTCTGTTATGGCTTCAGGACATTAAGACCACAGGAACATAGCTAAATTAGATGTTACAAACGCAAAAGTATCTGTGGCACCTCTAACTTTCACATATCCGGGACCTGATTCAGCTGAACATGTGCTTTACTTAAATATAGTGATAGTACCATGACACTCTCGTATGCTGCTCTCAGACTAAACCATTGCTCTATGTAAAGGTAGCAGAACTGAGTCCTTAGTATTGTATATCTGATCATGAGAGAAGTTTAATCCTGTACTGATCGTTACTGTAGATTGGAAATAATTCTAGGGAAATTGACTGCATTGGTACAAATATTTTGCTTTGTTTTATTTGGCTGTAGAAAGAGTAAAACTACCTTGGTCATACAGTGATACAATTAGTAAATTTGTAGAAGCAAAATGCATTATAAAGACACTCAACCATGAGAAAGTTATGTTCTTTTAATGTTTAACTTATCCAAATCCCTGCTCTTTCTGAAGTATTTTTCCATTACTTCAAAAATGTTAGAAAAATAGCAAACAGTCCCACACCATTATATCCTCTGAAATGACCACAACTCATCATAGGCCATGATTGTTTTAGTGTCTTCTGTGATTAATATTTTTTTACACATGAACAAGATTAACACAGCCTGATACATATATTATTTCTGTACTTAGCCTGGGAGCTCCCTGCATGATTGAAAGTGCCTGCTCTGGAGTGTCAACCCTGTACTATATTCTGCATAGCACTGTGCTGCAGTCTGAATTTAGACAGAGCCCATTAAAATTTCCAGCTTAATCTTCTGTGAAGTTAGATGTGATAACATACAAGCACTCAAATGCTTCAGTAGCCTTCCTTTTGCATAATACTTCACTAACTCATCCAGCAATTAGGAGTTTTGTGCTTTCTTCAAGTAGAGAATGCTTGAACCCTTATCTTTCATGTGTTAGTGAAGTGCTTAGGCCATGAGGTATTCTGGTTAACTTGTTCTCCACCCTTTCTCTTGAAGTGCAGCCAGAAATGCTAGGCCTCATGAGCCAGACGGAGTACAGCCAAGAAGAAACCTGACTCCAGCTTAAGGTTCAAACATTTGGTTAGGAAGGGAAAAAAACCCAGGGATGCCAGACACTCTTCCTTAATATGTACACATGTTATATAACCATTAAAACAGTCCTGGGAGCAGAGTTAAGAGCCATAAAGTCTATTCTTATTAAGCACCCACCTAAGAAGATGGCTAAATAGTATCGTGTTTTTCTGCTTGCAGTAGCCCTGAGAAATATAGCTTCAATGAATCTTTGTCTGTCCTATCTCGAGCCTATGGGTAAGATCATTGCAACATTCATAGCCTTCCTGTTTTTCTTTAATTAGCACTCGATTTCTGTTAAGGGCTTTTGAACATGTTCCCATGTGCCTGGTTGCCAAGCAGATCCTCACCTTGTAGCTGTTGTGTATTTGGAAGGCAGTTTTCTTGGGGTATTTATTAAGGAAATACAAGAACACTCATGTTTTAATCTGCCAACACCAAATATGATGCAACACCAAAGTCTAAAAAGAGACGCAGAGGAAACAATTGTGTAAGAATTTTGGAATATAGTTATCAGAGTGCTCACAGGTATTCACTGGGATATAAGTGCTTGTACTGTTCAAACAAATAATTAAATATAATCTTTACCCTGAAAGAAAGATATCCTAAGTAGATAAGGAAGATTAAAAATGGTTTAGGAAATTGAGGTACAGAAGAGCAAGATGACCTGTCTTAGATCAAAAAAACAGAAACAGGACCAACAAGACAATCCCATGTCTCTGGCACCCAACTCAGTGCCCAGTATGGAATAAGTATCATATTTCCTTACCTAGTTATGTTTTCTTACTTGAAATACATAAATTCCTGAAACCTCTGCTTAGAGAAAGTCTACCCTTTCCTGAAATTAAGAAAGCAATTAATGTTGTACCTTAAGAACAGTGCTCCTGGTCCCACTGATGTGCCCTTTCCAACAAGAAACACAAGCATTATTTGACTTAAAAAGAGTTTTGAGAGTTAAACCATAAAAATCAATAAAAATCTCTGTTTATGAGAGAACTTTGAGTGGCCTGGTGCTAAACAAAAAACCTAGTGATTTCAATTTTTGACAGTTCTTTAGAATAGAATTTTTACAAAGACTTATAGAATATAGACTCTATACATGCATACATATAGATGTATGTATACATGTCTATATAAATGTATGGGCAAATTCTGCTGTTCATAACTGAACAATATTTCCACTGAATAGCATAGAATTTGGGTCTGTTTGAGAATACCATTCTTTACGGAAGAAGTTAAATCCTGTCTGAAGTGCAGAATATCTTCTTGGACCTCCTTCAACTTTACTGTATATGCAATTAATAATTCAAGATTCAGAAAACAGAAACAAAGAAGAGGAAGCTCACCAAATATGGTTTTGCTTGAGAAACACAGAGAAAAATCTCCCTAAGGTATTACTAACATTGAAAGATGATGGAAATTCTTGACCTTTAGCAGTCAGGATTATGGTTAGTCTATACTGTATATGATACGATCTCTTAGTGGGGCAACTTTTTAAGGGTCAGCTGCTCAAAGAAAAGGTTAATGTTTACTGGCATCTACAAAATGGGCCCTGCAAAAATTCAGCCAGCTGGAAACCCTTGCCAGCTGGAAGTCTAATTAGATTAATTCAGCTTAATTAAGTATAGTATTTAATAGCAGTTAAACGGAGGTTAACTAATACAATTTAAATATTCTATTCTCAAATTTATTCTCAGCCTTAAGTAGTCTATTTCATAGGTCCCAGTTTGAATATTGCTCAGTTTCCATACAATATATTAATATTACTTCATTATGCCAAAACAGCGTGGTCTAGCATGTGAAAAATGATGTGTCAACAGTTTATTTCTGGTTTTGAGCCAAATTGAATAGTTGCTGTAGCAATTGTACGTCACAGATATTTGGCATACTCTAATGATTCAGAACAATCATGGCTGAGGTTTTAAGCATTTTTGTCACCTGTGTAGTAAAAGCAGGGGAGAGCATATTCTTGAATACTTGAAAACTACAGTCTTCCTGCTGACACGCAGTTTGAAAATGAATTCTAGAATGATAGACAGAAGATTTTCTGTACTACTTTCAAACTGAGCTCAGGTAAAAAAAAATTACACAGAAAGAAAGTATTTAAAACATATAATTTAGGTTTTTAGGCTGTTCATTACAGCTATGTGAAAATACAGTGCTTCTCAGTTTAACAGTAGATGTATGAGCTCTTCCCAGCACATTGCTATGTTATAGATGTGTGACTTTGAAATGGCTCGATGCAAACAAAATATATGGCAATCTTATGATTTGCTCCTTGTTGTACCTCACATCTTTGACTGGTGTCGTTTATCTTTCTAGCATGCTGCACTTCAGTAGAGCTTACTGGGAAAACTACACTGTTTTGCCAACTGATAGTTCAGGACCAGAGAGGGAAATCTTCACCAATCACTTGTGAATAAACTAACTGCTGTGTTCAGTATCAAACCAGAGAGGGACCTGGATCGTAACTTAAAACATAGTATTGGACTCCTGTCAGAAGCTTCCTCGCCTTTTGCCTTCACTTTTCCTGTGGATCTTAACAATGAAGTTTTATTGGTAGAAACTTGGCATTAACAATTTAAATTTACATGGAGAACGGTTCACAGAAGAAGCTCTGTTACCTGTGTGGGAAAGGACAATGCTTCACAAAGCTTTCTGTCAAGCATTTCCAAGGATTTTGGCACAAGTGGAGTCTGATGAGCCAGATAAGGCTCTGACCTGTACTTCTGAGATGTGCTTCAGACCATCAGGGAGTAGAGAGATGCTATAGCAAAAAAAATGACTTTGCAGTAATCACACAAGACAGTTATCAGATAGGTATTGGTTCAATCCAAGCAGACTGTCAAAAAAACACGTTTTCAATTATTTTTATTTCTATACTATATTTAATGGACTAAATTATATATTTCATGTTAGGTTAGGTATGTATGGAGGGAGAAAGATTTTTCCATTTTCCATTATTTCCATTTAAAATTAGATTAAAATTTACTTGTTCTCTGGAAACATGCATGATAGTATAAATAAAATGCAGCAAAAAGGAGTGCAAGAAATGAAAGTATCAAATTCCCATGAACATATGAAACTCCTTCCCCCTTCCCCTTTTCAGATCTTGTTTGTTTGATTCATTTCTGTTCCTTGGAAAATTCCTTACAACATGACCATGAATCTGATCAATGTATTCAGGTCAAAGGAAATAACAGAGAGAAAAAGATTGAAAGTGATTTCTTGACTAAAAGAGCCATTTCTCTACCTGCTCTCCCCAGATATCTTACCTTCAACCCATCCTAATTCAATTAGGAATAGCAGGAGGAACGTCTCAAATTACTACAACTGCTGCAGCAACAAGGGAGAAAGATGATAGAAAAGTACATAGGCCTGACCTATGTGGGACTTACTCAAAATAACTCAATTACATGTTATAAAAAAACCTGTTACCTATACTACTATGTAGTGGTGATAGCTATGTGGGAAATGGCATTTATAAAGCACCTTTGACCACTTCACCTGAACCCAGATCACTAATCCATCTGGCTTGGGACAATTTCCAACACTCCCAATCTGCCAACAGTTCCAAACAGCTGCCATTTCAAAAATAAAACCAGCCTTTCAGACAAATGTCTTCTTCTTTCCCTCAAGATGTGGCATTATTCTTTTCTTTGCTCCTCCTCTCATTAATTCTGCTGATGTGACATGGGATCAGTAACTGGTCCTTGAAAAGGTGACTAAAGAAGTGGCAGATCCAGTAGCAGATAAACAATCTAAAGCTGAGATGATAAAAGATTATTCACACTCATGATCTGGAACTCCAGAATTCTGAAGAAATATGGGAATCATTTCTGCTTGGAAAAAAAAAGTAGTGAAACATTATATTAAAATTTGTAAAAAGGGTACATAAAATCTACTTTTAACTTTTTTTCCTCAGAGATTTTTGTTCATATACTTTTGAAAATTCTGTGGGATAACATTCTATCTTTATTGTCACACTGCAGTCAGTGGAATTTAAATTAAATTTATATGTGAGAAGAAGTGGTGACAGGGGACTGTTTGAGTGAGGCAGGGACAAGACACTCCATTGGTCCTATTTGTGCCAAAATTCCACCCACAAAATTCCCATAATTTTTAACACAGCCAGGATTATATCTTTCAGAGTCACCTGGGAATAAAACAAGATAATCCATGGGTACAGGGTATAAGGTGGTTGTGGGAACATGGGCTTCGTTCTCAAAGCAGAAAGATTCATACTTATTGAAGTCTGTTTCCCTCTGGTTGAGTTCCTCCAGCACATCTCCGTTGAAGCGGGAGAAAGCTCTTGCAGCTTTTGAAATGCTTTAATTAGCTCTAGTACAGCTCTCTATTGCCACTGCCAAACTGTTTCTAGGTGTGGAACTAGCCAGTTCAAATACTCTGTATCATGGTACCCTGTACAACTCAGACATGCCTTGCAACACAATGTCCAGAACAATGGCTGATATCTGCTGGTTTTATATCTGCCTACAGCATGCTGCTACAGAGGGTAAACGTATGTACATGCAACAGAGGAGTTTAAACTCCTGAAGAGACTCCATAGCAAAATTTGAAGATTTTTTCATTAAGCAGATTTTTATTTTCTTCCAACTGTCTGGCATTTTCAGCACGATGTAATCTGATTATCCAGTTGCAGAGGGACAAAACATCATTACCAAGAAAACTGTTTAAAATAAGCTAAAATTTTAAAAATTCTTTCCCCTACATCCCTGAGAAACATTGTACTATCAGCTAAGTGATGATTTGAAGTATGGTTTTATTTTGTATTTATTTATTTTTCTGTTACTTGAATCTTTAAGACATAAGTAATATGATCATTCCCAATGATTGGCAGCAATATTTTCATGTAACACCAGAAATACAGCTAGTTACAAAGGTAAACACAGCAATAGCATATCAACTGCCACAAGCTTAATCACACCAGATCTATATAAATCATGGATTTTGCATCTGCGCCTCACATGGCATGTATGTCAAATTCTTGTTGGAGCCAAACCTACCTACTTCTCCAATTAATTCAGATGGAGTTGGAAGTACTCAGCACTGCTGAGGTAGTTTAACAAGGGTCTAAACTCACAGCCTTTGAAAGTGGAAAAACTGACATAAAAATGAATTATATAGAGCTGCACATTTATTATGTAAATCAATAACGTTGTAGATATAGATTCTATAGCACTTAATAGAAAACAGTCTACAGAGCTTTTGAACCATCCTACAGAATTTTATCGATAAGGCTATGGTTGGTGTGTGGCATGCACGAACCTTCAAAAAGAAACTATCCCTATCATATTTCTATATCAAGTCCCCAGATATTTTATATTAGTTTGTATGGGACATTATGAAGTGTCAATATAAATATGACAGTTTCTTTACTTCTACATTCTACCAGGATATTTTCATCCTTATGAGACACTAATTAGGAAGACACATTTTTTGTCATGAACTTTCCACTGGAGCAAACAAAAAAGACTTCAAGACTTCCCTGGAAAGAATCTTTGCTCTTAAAGAGCAATAGGTGATATCAGTTATTCCAGACCAAGACCTTTCTCCCTTAAAGTTTTTAACAGAGCTGTTTAGAAAACCCACTCTGTGCAATCCATATATTGTGCAAGTATGCCATTTATCTTGTTCTACACATCTAACTAGCTGTGCATCAAAAAACACATATTTTCTTTTATCTGGGCACCGTTGAATGGAGTTTTTCCTTTCACAAATCCTATTTTATTGTATTAAAAAAAGGAATCCACTATCAGTCAGTTAAGTGAAGTGACTTCAGTCCTGAGATGTCCCAGTTTCAGAAAGGTTTGCTTTATACTTAAAGCTTTGGTAACTGGATAGTCTGTCATTGAGTGGGAAACACGTTAATTCACATGGGAGAGTGAAACCAGAAGTGGTGAAAATTCATCACTGCTTCTTAATACAACTGCCATGACAAAAGAAGAACTCTTTTTAAAAAAACTCTTTCGATGTTGAATTCGGTGCTGTAGCAGCTGCAGCAGAAACAGCCAAATTTCTACTGGCTAAAGTATCCCAGGACTTCAAAAATACAGAAACTAATATTGTTATCTACATGGTGTGACAAAGTTGGCAGGAGTTGTTTTTTCACAAGCAGAGCTGGTTGTTCAGCATTTGGAAGGAGTTTCATATCCAACAGTGTTCAGTGAAACATCCTAATACTTGACCTGATTTGGGGGAATCCAACAACACTCAGAAATACTCCTGAGAGATTAATCTACATTTTATTACAGGGCTGAGCCTGTGGGGGTTCCTAAGGAACTGGCCATTGGAATTTCTTGTGTGCGATAACCCTACGTTCCCCAAAAAAGGGAAAGGTATAGAATGAGTAACAGTAAGGTATGGAGATGATAGTCCAAATGGTCTGCAAGAAGGATTAGGATCCAAATGGAAATAGCTTTACCTTAGAAGATTCCTAGGTGACAGGAATAAAGAGTTGAAGAAAACAGCAACAATTTTTACACCCCTCTAAAAATAAGAGTGTAGTCACTGTGGATGCATGATGAAAACTTTATAATACCACAAAACCAAACAAAGTAAGCCCGCCTACCTGGCTGCCCTTTTTAACCTTTGTATAGAACTAATGTATGATTGATAGCCACTAATTATGGAAATCTTTCACAAGTGGCAGAAAAGTAAGGTTTTCCATGGGGCTTATTGTTTTCAGAAACTATCTTGGCTCTGTAGACAGCTTTGGTTCAAGTAAACGTAGAGGATGGTCTGCAGCTATTTATCCCTGTGCTATAACCTTGGGAGGCTACTGCCTGAGCTGACAGGGCTCCCACGCACTCCACACAGGAAAAAAAGACTCAAGGTACACAGCACAAGTCCTCGCATGAGAAAAAGCTTCCAAGGGCAAAGGGGGCTTGGTGAGTTTCCCACTCACTCCTTGGCTTCTGGAGTTGACATTGTACCTTGGGACACAGTTTGGACAAAGACAGTTCAGTTTTTGGTACTGCTGCATTACAAGCAGGTGAAGCACCTCAGAGGTGAGCAAACCCATATCCGCAGAGTCAGTAGAGGCATTGTCTGGAAGATTTTTGACCTGGGGCCCCTTTTACTTTAGGCATGGATGGGATTATGAAGAGAACACGCTAATGATTGCTAACCACAACAGAGCTGCCCTGTTTGACACCACACAAACTGATGAGACTGTAAAAATTCCTCAGGGGCTTTATGGAAAACAGATCCTTGTTTTAATTCTGTTCTATGATTAGTTACTGCTTCATACTTTACTTTTACACTCTCAGGGGACACCCACTGATTTAGCTCACAGTTCTGCGCAGTTTATAAACCAGTGTTTACTTTCTGTTAGCACAGCAATACCTCAATGCTGTGTGAGAACTCAAGGCTTTATGTATTAGTGGTGCATACAGAAAGTCTAATTAGAATTTGCCATGGCTCACATTGTCAAATCTTTTTTTGCTAGCATTAGATCCACCGAAACATCTGCAGGCCTGCACCACTAAATAAAAGTGCCTGACTTTTAGAAGAGAATGAAAGCAGCTCTTGTAGATTCTGTGTTTATAGCATGTCATATGGTACAGCTTGGTCAGAGTATTTTTGAAGCTAAATAGCATTTAGAGTAGTTCCAAAACCAAAAATCAATCCAAGAAAAAAATCCAAATAAAGGATTTCTGGTTTTTAACATGTTGTCAGCCCTGCTTGCTTTGAGTAAGGCCGATCTATAAAATATGTCTTTGTCTGTGTAACTTCAACATAGGGGATTGATATAATTTTCATTTTCTGCTGAAATAATTACACTCTTGCAGTCATGGAGGTATAGTGCTGCCTTATTTCAAGAACAATCAGTCTTATTTGTACTGCAATGTGTGGGTACACAAGCATGGATGCCCCAATCCCCTGTCCAAGGAGGAAAATACCCCAAGCGCTGAATTACATACTGAAATACCTCTACATCCAAGGAAACTACTCGAACATGTAACTGCAACCTTGTTCCATGTGTGCCACATGTCAGCACAGGCTTTAGAAAGCCAAATATCTTCAGAGACAGTACTTTGATCTTTCTGTTCCTCGAATACAACACTAGGCGAAACTATAAGTGAACATCCTAGTTTAGCGTGTTTTAGTAATCTGACCGGGAATGTGATGTTCCCTGAAAGCGGACGTAAAGCTTTCCCTTTCTGTCCTTCTCTCATAAATTCATGCCCTTTTTGTTAAGCTGAATGTTGTGTGAATTATTTTCCAAGCTACAAAGTCCCAAACAGGCTTCTGATTAACCCCTGTGTAAGTATAGGACACAATACTTGTGTCCAAATTCCCCAGGCAGACCACAGCTCACATGGACTTCTGTGTTTCTCCTCCACTGGGGATCTGGGGAGTTTCCATTTGCCTGAGGAAAGGTTAGTTATCATGCGTGTGACAGATTCTACTTCACCTGAGTCTCCTGACAGTGTGTTTAGGAGGTAATGGTGAAGATCTCAATTTGCCTTAAAATAGGAAAGCAAATTTCTAGCTTCTGTGATTGCAGGAAAAATTTTGAAAATGTGGAATGCTCCTCTAAGCTACAGAATACAGAATTCAAATAAAATACTTTCCTCCTCTTTACGTTTCAGGTTCTTAAGTGTTTTAGCCAGTTTCCTTCTGTAGTATTGTTAGTTTTCTGTAGAGAAGGTGGAGGTACGTGAATTAACTCACGCTTTTACTTGTCTGGTTTTTTACCCTTTGAGGCTGACAATGAGCTTTTGCTAGCCTTCCGACTACAAGTGAAACCAGGGCTACTCTGCTTTCATTATAGCTGAAATAAAGGGCAGCTAGTCTCCCAACAGCAGCAGCTACCAACTCCTTCCCAAAAGCAAGCTAAGGTCAATGTGCTGTGATCTTTCTGAACCAAAGAAAAATCCAAAGCAACTCCTTCCTTACAGTGCTCATGGCATTCCTGAAGAGAAGACTGGGGTGAGACCGTAAGAGGAGACACAGCCTGACTGACAGTCTGGGTAGTCTGCGGTGGATTGGAGGAATTTGCAGTGCATGTGTCAAACCGAGTATTTTCTGCTCAGTATTCCGAGAGGGGTACGAGAAGCTTTCTTCCTCCCTCTTATAAGTGGGCCTGCAGCCTGGAGGTAAGGGTTTGATGCTGGACAACCGAGGCTATGCATTTCTTGTTTAATTGTCTGTATAATTTTAGATGAAATTTTTTTTTTCCCCCTTTTTTTTTTTTTTTTTTTTTGTTTCTTTCTTGCATCAGTGGAAAAAAAAAATGGGAATATTGGAGCAAGTGGAAAGAGTGAAAACTGCCATTTTCCTGGAATATAATACTGTGCCATGGGGTTCAGAAGCACATGAAGCTAAACAATGACAAAAGATAGTGCCTTTGTACATACATTCCTTCTTGTTCCTTTTTGAGCCATAAAATATGTCAAGCTACTAATTTTACCATAAAAACAATTATTTTTCTACCCTCTGGGCAGCTGGATTAAGCTTTAAGCTACTGTTGAATGATTGGTTTCTTTCTATTATTTCTTTTCTTTTATTGTTCTAGTGCTGTCAGTATTTTCAGTGCCCATTTAAGTAAGGCTCATGTTGCTCAAGAAAGATTGCAACAGACCTTGTTTGTATTTTGTACTTTTGTTCACCCAAGAAACTATTGCATGTATCTAGCAGGAAAGATCTGAAGGACTGAGAAGGGAATTTTCTGGTCTGTATTTAACTGTATTATTTTGAAAAACACATTTCAAGAACGAGTCATTTGCACAGTAAAAAGACTTCATATAAAACAAGTCTTCCTCAGAGAATCCACTGGGAATCACTCATTTGAGCTCACCCAATAAAAATTACTTTAAAGTTATTTATAATGCCAGATTCTTGGATTACAAGTTTGAGATATTTCCTTAGCAAAATCTCCCCCCCCCCATTTTTTAAACAGGTTTCCAGTTTAAAATCGCAGATTTTTTGAAGAAAAGAGTTCCTTACATGTATAACAAAGAAGTTGGATATTTTTATGAAGGAAAAAGGAATTAGTGTGTCTAAGATGCATATTCACTAGGCAAGTTTAGTTTTGTATGAAGTGATAGCTTTAAGAATCACTCCTGACTAATTACAAAGGCTAATGAAATTAGCGGGCCTTCTCATATGTTTCAAATTAAACATATGATTGAGTGATCTGCTGGATCTGGCAGGCTATACTCTTGAGTAGATCCAGAAAAACATGTTTAGCTGGTTTGTTTTTTCCTGAGAATAAATGTAAAGCCTAGTGAATTGAAGTATTTCATGAGTTCATTTCTGTTTTACCTTCTTGTTAATGCGAAAAAACTAATATTAGCCAGATAAAAATGTTTTGTCCTTCTCTTCTTTTTTGGGAGGAAAGGCTGGAGGAAACAATTTTTCATTTAGAAATCTTCTCATTTGTAATTCTGACATACAAAAAGCAGTACTTGAAGATTTAGCACTTTGAATCACAGGAACATTTGTCTAACTTCGTCAGACATTAAGTGAAATTTTCCAGACTATTTGGTTTCTACTATTGTTTAGGCAACCCAAAATGGTTTTTCTGCTTTAATTTTACAGAGTAGTCAGGAAATTAGTTGTTTTCCTTCGTCCAACATTCCTCTTTATCTGGAAAGTCTGGTTTTGAATATTAGGAACTTGGTGCTATTTAAGAGTATTAATAAACTTCTTGGATCTTGAGAAAGCAAATTTTTGCACTATTACAAGGAAACTCCAGTTGACTCATCTAATCCAACTTCAGTATCTGTCACTGAAATAAACATTATACAAAAGCATTACACTTTATTTCTCCTACCCATCTTCCAATACCATGAAAGAGGGAAGCGGTGCTGCTCTGAACTGCAGAGTAGTAACCAAATTCAACGTCAGCAACTTTTTCCCTCAAAAAATGAGGCCATAAGTAAAAATAAAGAATTCACTTTATAATTCCTACAGATAGTGTTCTTCCCTTGCAAGATGCCCCAGCCACCACCCCCGCTCTTGAAATTCATAGACACCCATTCGTGCTACCACCGAGTAACTTAGCTCTTTTCTTTTGGCTGACAAGAGTGAGCTTCCAGCTGGACAACAGTCTGTAGCACTTTACTTATACCAGAAGATGCCACATAATGTGAAAAAAAACCCCAAAACAACACTACTGAAACTGTGGCTTGATACCCACAAATTGCAGTAGTTTTGTTGCCTGTGGTACTTTATGGTGAGAAAGAAGAATACAGAAGGTAACTCCCCTGATATTTTTGGGATCTGCATAAGAAATTATCTGAGATGAAAATGGCTCATGCAAAAACACCAGACCTCTGTGGTGTCACACAGCAGCTTCTTTGCTGATCATCCCATGTGTGACAACAGAGGCACCACCAGACCACCTAAACTGATATCCAGTGAGATTTACCTTCCTCATTATTCAAATCAGCCGCTGTAGAAATCCCTTTCTATGCATCTTTTCAACTTCTGGGTTAGATGCAAGTCTTTTGTTTTCTCTAAGACCTGATACAACACATTGAAGCATCCAGTACTGCTTTATCCTTTTTCGGTCTCCTGTGGTTTGTGAGACCTCCTAGTCCATTTCCATCTTTTTCATATGCTTGCTTTGTGCCCAGTTACTTACTTTGTGTAAGTTACTGATTTTCTATTCTTTGTGTTTACAAAGCAGCCAATTCTCAGTCCTTTTTCTGTCTTCATAAACTTGGAGCTGCTGCTGCTACTTTCCAGTCCCAGGAGAGCATCCTGCTCCCAGATATTCTTTTCTTTCACCTAATTCCAGTGGGGCACCAATTCCGGGAGTATTTCCCTTTGGTTTCTGGCCAGGGTGGCAAGGCCTGGGCATGCCTCCCCACCAGACTAAGGGGAACTCGCTGTGTACTTCTCCTTCTAACCTTTGCCTCTGCTGGTGCATTGGGTGGCTGCTCTACTGCCGGAGAATAGCTGGTAGTAAGGTTAGACGGTTAGCAAAGGTGACACGGTTACTGAGATGTTAGAGGCCTTATGGAGATTACACGTCAGGTTCATTGTCCTCGTTATGCTTCTTCAGTGTCTGGTAAAAAAAAAAAAAAAAGCTCTGTGTCCTACTGCCACTCAGATCTCAATATTTTCATCCGTTCTCATTTTGTGGAGAATTTTTCTCTGGCTTCTTCCTCAAAATATATTTTTGCGACGCTCCCATAAAACCACAGAAGAACGGTTGAGAAGGGCCAGAAAGAAGGAACTTGCCCCACCCCACCATCAGGCCCCGACAAAAGCCAGAAACTGCAGAGAGAAATCAGAGGTATAAATGAATTCATTGATAACTCCAAGCCCTCAGTTCACCTGCTTGTGACTTGTTGTTCACAGGAGTATTTTTTTCATCTGCAACCTGTGCAACCCAACCCAATAGCAAGTTCTTTGGTGCAGGGACCTCATTTAGATGTGGTCATTTCACATCCCTTCAGATGTGATTTTGGAAACCAATGATTCTGTAAAACTGCTGGCTGCCTGAGAGGGACCTGAAAAAGAAGCCTGTGATTTTTATGGAAGCCTGAGCATGTATCTTCTGGAAATCAGACTCCTCTAAGAATTCATATTTTCCAGTCTCTCTGTCACTCTGGCAAGCTCCTGGATAGGTTGTGAAGTTTTTTTCAGGAGAAGTTTTTAAAATGCAGTTGAGACAAACACTTGCTGGGAATGTCCTGGATATAAATAATTCCATTACAGGTTTCCAAAGCAAGGCTTCTGCCTTGTTCTGTAAGATGATTGCAAGACCTCCCTCAGAAACCTCCTCCTCAATTGCTTTACTTTCTTTCAAATTTTGCAGAATGTCTGCAAAGCATGAAAATTTTGTAGACAACAAGTCAAAAACTAGACAACATATTTACAGGAGGAAAAAGAAATTCTGGAAATGACAACCTCACACATGAATCTGATACTAACCATCTGCAATAACAAATAAAGTTCTGAGAATAGAAAGAAGTGCTGACTGAGAGATAGTTTAACAACATCCACAAACAAAAATGGTTCACAAACAGTAACTACCAACTAAAAAAACCCCAGCCTCCCCCAAAAGGAAGTAGAGCTAAAGCATTCTCTATTCAAAATTCCTTTCCACAAGTCTCAGTGGAGCCTTTGGGACTGTCGTCCCCATATTTCAGTCAGCCATGTGTTTCAAGAAGAATTTGGATCTGAAGATTCATAGAGTTCCTGACTCTTCTTAGCCCATTGGCTTTTGTTCTTGCTTTTGTGCTTTTGCCCAGCACCTCAGCAGCTAGATCATCCCTTTGGGACTTGAAAAACCTGGGGTTACTCCTCCCTTTGTCCAGCTGAATTCTGGCTTAAAATCTCTCTTCAAAATATTCTGGAGGGTGCCTTGGGGAAATCTGGGATGAGAGAAGCCTTCGAATATTTCTGTGGAAACTGTTAGGGAACTATTAGGGGAGGGATGAGTATTTCAGACCACTCTGATTATCAGTTCGCTATTTTATGTTAAACCAAGCATGGAATGGACATCTAGCATTTTTCTTCCAAGCAAGCCTTACTTTTAAGTCCCATTCACACATTTATTTGCTTGTTTTTTCTGTTTTATGGGCCACCCCAACCTAGATGAGGGGTATGAATACAATATAACTCTAAGGAAAGCTGGAATTTTGTGCTCAACATTTCCTCTTGCTGGGCTTTGTCAGACTTTGCTAAGCCTATTCTTACACGCCCAACTCTCCCCATACAGTCATGATACCTAACTGGAATCTGGTGAATCAGGGTATTTCTAGGTTCGTTCTGTGGATTTTGCCTCTAACTAATTATTATCTTACTCTTTGTCAAATTCTTATTCAACTAGAAAAAAATCCCTTGCTAAGGGTAGCAGGACATGGAAAGCATTTTGCGTAGCCAGGTACACATATGGATCAGAATCTGTGAGACACCTTCTGCAGGACCCCACTTGGTCTAAACTTAGGAACAAAAGTTGGTGTTTAACTGAATATAATTCTTTGCCCTGTCAGTGAATGTCAGTCACATTATTTGAGGTGATTCAAATTCAGTATGTCGAAAATGCATTTACATTCTTTCCTGGAGTTTCCCAGTTGCTGAAATAGCCTCCACACTACCATCTTCTGCAAGAATTTTTCCAGAGACAAAGAATTTGAATGGATTTTTTCTAGTAAAACTACAAATAGATTTTACTTTTATTTTCCTCCAAAGACAGGGAACCAATTGCACCCTCAATGGGTGCACAGTAAAACACCATTGAAGATTGTATTCATGCTTTTTTTTATCCTCACAGGTCTATAGTCTTGTAAGACAGTGGATCCATCTTTCATCCACATCCTAAGTATCAAAAAGGTATGCTGGCTGCAAGAAATCTAAATAACTCTCTTCCTTTAACAACTCTTGTTATGGGCAAGGCAAAAGGACCTTTGGTGTTTGCAAAATGTTGAAGTTGTACCCATCTGACTCTGAAATGTCCCTGTAGAGCTACATTGAACTCTCTGGGAAAAGAGAGAGTATGAGTATGGATTAACATGTTCCTTCATTTGGCATCTCATGAGAATCTGATACCTGGGGAACATTAGTTATCTAGGCTGAAAATAACAATCCGGTCTCTTTCACCCAGCACTAACTAGCTTATAGTGTTACTTACAGGTTATGATGTTGCATTTAATTACAATGCAATAAGAAATTACCTGTCCTCCAATAATTCTAATTGTCCTTCCCTGAAGCTGGTCTTCCTTGCAGCTGTGTAAAGCCAAACAGCTTGAGCAATTTACTCTTGTTCTTGGATCTCTGGAAAATTTCTGCTTACCAAGAGTTTCAGTTCCCCCTCAAAGCAAGGCGCTAAATTTCTTGGGTGAAAACTGCAATAATTATATCATCACTGTGGTTCCCATGGGGGATACATCTAGGATGCCGCAAGCTAAGAAATAAAGAACTTTGACAGAGAATGAAAGTGATGACTTGCAACAGATTCTGCCCCTTTGTCCGTGTTACCCTGTTTACAAAACATTTTTCAAAATTGGCTAAGAAAGCAAACCAAATAATGATTTAGTGGTGCTCATACTGTGAAAACTAAGGAGCACAATTACTTTCCATCTTCAGAACAGAGAAACAAATAAAATTCCAAAGAAGTAGGTCTAAGGACTGTAATATTCAAACACCTTTTTCTTCTCACTGTTTCTTCAGTGATTCTTCCAGTTCCCAGTGTCTGGTACGGGTTAATCAGGACTCTGCAGAACTGTGGTCTTAGACCTGTGCATTGGTAGTACTTAAGGGCTGATTTCCAGAGAAAGAGATGATCTTCGTTTCACCTGGGGAAGAATGCAGAAACAGCTAGAATTTATAAAACTTCTCTGGTTCATTTATAACGTTGTGACTCTGGCTTAAGCTGCTAATTATATGGAAGATTCACAACAAAGAATAAAGAGGCGGTAGATGAAGAGGATGGGTGCAAGACCCAGAAGAGGGTTACTGTGTGTGTAGTTACTATCAAGCTAAAGCCAACCAGGCCTTAACATAACCCCAATTGCATTAAAAAAATATCCTTTCCAAATGTGGAAAGTTCACTACAGATGCAAAACAAGAAAAACACAGCCTTTTATTAATTTAAAGTGTCTTTAGATTTCTGACTGCTGCAGGAGAAATGGTACGACAAGTTTGGAAGTGAATGTTGAATGCGCTGAACTAAATAGTCACAGAGCAAAGCATTGTCAAAAAAATTGCTGAAGCATACGACAGCACTATTTGGCCCTCATCACTATTTTTCATACCATGTTTAAGTGAACACTGAACCTTGGAACAAACCCAGTGGACTGAAGGCAAAGCTTTTCATGGCACTATTCTAACACCAATCTGTTTCATTTTCTTTTTTCTTCTTTAAGATTGGGACATTTCTGTCTGCAAGCTGACCCGTTTCTTAAGCATATATACATATCACTTAAGTATTAACAACCTGAGACACTGAGAGACTGTCCAGATCCCTCTTTGACAGTTCAAGAGACAACTCCAAGAGGCTGAAATACTACTGGGATTTGAAATAGTGTGTGCAAAGAGTCTCCATTTCTGCAGCTAATTAAAGTGGTTTGTTTCTGTAATTTCATATGCATTAAAAATAAATGTATAGCAAGTAATATTTTAAAGTAACTTTCTGTTATACTTCTGGCATCATCTCCAAAACAGTCGTATGTCTTAATGACATTCCATTTATTTAACTGCTTTTCTCGTTAAAAACACTGCCCTGGTGGTACTGCTTGCTCAACGTCTGATTCTATAGATTATACAGATCTGCCCATTCTGAAGAGACAAAAACCCAGCGCAGAGCAGCAGCCCCAGAGAAGGGAAGTTCCCTGCTAAAAGTTTATCGGGTTGAGGAACAACGTGCTTTGCCCAATGCATTTATTATCCAGGAAGTTACTCATCACTGTTAGTTATTCTTACTGAAAATACTAAAATAATTTCCAGTACTTCATCCAAAATACTGTGTCTTTCAAGTTACAGTGGATCCAGCATTATTAAAATGTCCATGCATGATTCTGCACATTCAGGTTTTTTTGTTAAAATGAAGTCAAGCACTGATAATGAGATATTTTTCATTTCTTTTTATTTAGCTGGAAAGAAGATTTACCAGTTCCCTAAATGGATTTATTGCAACACAGTCAGATCTATGCATTTGGAGACCATAAGTCCTTGGGGGGTTCCCTCTTCATAAAACTGGCATAACTGAGGCTTTGTACTCTGTGAGCAGGACCCTGAGCTGAGAAAGAGTAGGAAAAAATGTTAGAGAGTTTTCTTATACTCACAGTATGAGAAAGCTGTTTATATTTAAGCTCTCCCCTAGCTAAAATCTGGGTTTTGCCCTTGCAATGAAGATCTCAGGCACCCACAAAAATCAGTACCCCGGATTGTGACAAACCTTTCAGGGTACTCTTCCCTGTTTCTGTCAAAGGAAGGTGAGGATGTGAAGGCACTATGGTGCTCGGGAGCTCTCTGAAAGTCTGCAGTGATGGCACCAATGAAGAGTTCCCAGCTGCACCACTCAGGAGCAGGGCCCTCAGGAGTCATTTAGGAGCACGATATAGACCCAGGCATAATGCTGCAAAGACGGCTGCCAGGTGGAAATATCCCTCCAGTACATGCATGCAAGATTTCATTTGTGGAAGGTCCCACATGCTCTTTCCAATCACTCCAGGGTGGTCCTGAGGCTCAGTGGGGAGAAGAGGTGCTGTTAGCCCCACCGAGCGCTTTGAGCACGTCAAAATGGCACCCAGACCCTCCGGGTCTCTGCTGCATTTTGCAGGATGTGCATCGTCAGCAAAGAGCTTCTATCTGCAGAGCACACACTGTGTGTCCTGTTTCTTGTCTTTGTGCTTGAGGAGGCTCTGCTGTGTTGCACAAGACCAGCTGTTATGTGACACAAAATCGTGACTTTCTGTGAAATTGACTGATGTTCATATAAGGAAATTCAAGGAGCTGACCAAGAAATGGAGACTACAGGTTATAGCCTTATTTTCTGACACTATTCTGTGCATGGACCACTCTGTGTGTAAAGATCAGAGTTAAAATATGGTTCAACAGGTTGCTGTGCGGTCTCAGTGATCTGTGGACCAGGCAGACATGAATAACACACTGAGATTGGAGCGGTATAACAACACAAACACTTCAGTGATGTACCAGGTGTTTCCTGAAGGCACCAGTTTTCAGATGAGACCTTCAGCTCTTTATCTGAGCTCTAATGTTTTGTAGATAAATGATCACACTGCACCTTTGAAAAGGGCACAGGGAGAACCCCAGGTTTCTAACTAACATTCACTTTCCTAACACATAATATAACATGCAGGGCTGTTACTGACTGAAGCTTGGCTGTTAATGTTTGCCTACATAGTCACTGTACTTACTAGCACCTAATTCATCTGAAAGCAGCCTTTAGGATTTTGAGAGAGATATTAAATAAAATTAAATTACGTTTTTCCATTCTGTCTCACATATAAATGTCTATAAACATAAACAAATCCTCTGTGTGCTGTTTAAACACACGCTTTGCTTCTGAGTAGTTTTAAATGAGAGTTTTTCACATCCTTGTTTAGATGTAGTCTCACTTCTGTCTTTAGCGTTAATAACATACTCAAAGGTACTGGAAGTTTTGCAAAAAATCAATGCCCCATATCTGAATAAGTAATGCAACTCACAGGTGCATTTCTCTTGCAGCACTTTCCTGAATGCATGCATCTGTGTGTAAACCAAAGGCCACGCTGGCAGCAGAGTTTGCTGTGCTAGCATTTCCATCCCCTTTTGTTATCATCAGGCCCAAATATTACTTCTGCAAGCAGCAGTTAACAAGCAGTGGTTTAATTCCTCCGGAGCCTGTAGACTGTTCCTTGCAGAATGCAGCCTCAAGTTAGGACTTAATTATTTTAAGAGTTTAGAGAACAAAAGGATCTTGACAGCAAGATAAGTATGAGCTCAGGGAATCAGGGGTCCCTGTCCAAGACACTTTTCTCTGATGATTATGGATTTGGTGAAAACCAGATTTAGTTTCTCTGTAGTATCTGTATTATCTTTATTTGTCTACACATTCAAAGACTCTATGTCAGATATTACAAAGAGATTCATATGCTGAATTCACAGTTTGCTGGGAAAATTAATATAAATTAATAAGGCCACCAAACACCTGTGCAAAACAGCAGTAATATACAGAAAGGAATAAGAGATGGTGTTTTGAGAAGGAGATGTGTTTTTCATTTACCCAACCATTTATCACAAGGTTGATTTCATTTTGGTATGCTGTCTTCCCTAACTAGAACTGTCATTTTCCCCAACAAAAATCCAAGTCATGTAAATCACATGTATATGCATAATGTACAGAAAGGTCAGTAATTGCAAATCTAACTTGCGTGAAATTTTGTGCACCAGTTGATTTTAAATTTTTTTTTAAATGATGCATGCATTTTTCTTCTAAGAGAAATTAAAAAACCACCCTAATGAAGATAAACATTCAGTATTGCTGTAGAACATCAGACAAGCTCAGAGTTTTCAATGTGAGAATACACTGGCCTGGGAGTATCACTACTCTATTATTTGTTTCCAAAACCTGCAAGTGATAGAGCTGGGCAGAAAATAATGCCACATGCATCTGCAGTCTGTGTTAGATTATTTTTGGTCGTCACATGAAGTTTTGCAATTTACACAAACATAAACAAGAAGAGAAACTTATAGTATGTTTATTGATTTTCCTGGTAAAAAGGATCTATGTGTAGATTATAAAATAAAAATAATAAATAGCAGTATGTTATCAGCTATAATGTCTTATTTCAGTGTACAAATAGGTAGAAATACCTGAGAAATTACTTATAAATGTTGAAAGCTTTTCAGAATGATGACTTGCTGTGTGAGACATGTTCAAAGTAACAAAATTCTTAAAGAGATCAAAAAAGAACAAAGAGATTCTGTAGAAACAATAGACCAAATATATCTCAAGGATAACCCCACTGAGATCAGTGGAATTGCACTAGGGATCTACTTGGCCCAGTGACTCCAGAAATGATGTTAATGAGGAACCTTAACACTACTGCTAGAGAAATCTCTATTTAAACCATGCTGTGGCAGTTCATGTGAAAAAGTAAATGGGACCTTCACACGAACTGCACAGCATGTGAGTGTGAATCAACAGGCTATAATAAATTGGTTTGGTTTCCTTCTCCCAGACTTAAGCAAATGTCTTATATTGTAGCATTCGGGATGTTATAATGAAGGTCATGTCATTATTCTATTATGTTCAAAAAAGCCTGATTATCTTCAGAAAAAGCCTGATGTTGAAAAATATTTCTTAGTTCTTACAAAAAAGAGAATCTGTAGACCAAATTTAAAAAGTGATAAATCTCTGTGAAAAATCCCTGTGAAAAACCCCCTGTTTGTCTAAAACTTGATCTGGTAGATGTCAATAAAGCTCTGGATGAGGAAATGTTTTGTAAAATAAAGGTTTCATTTTTTTCAAAGGAAAGCAAACCTGAATGAGTTTCTAACAAAACTTTACTTTCTTATGGAAAGAAGCAATGATTTAAGAAGTGTGAAGGAATGTAGTATCTGACATCCTACGACACAATATATCCTGAAACTACTTAAAACCACAGAACATGAGCTACCAGGGAAAGAAGTGACCTTTTCAACTTAAACTGCTGATCTTAAAAAAAAAAAAAAAGTAAAACAGGATCAAGATTATTTTTAAGTTAGAGTGCTCACAAACAACAGAAGCTGGAGCTGCCTGGATTGCTCTGGCCTGCCTCAGACTGAATGCCGCTCTTATATAAAGCTGTTCACCAGCAGATTTGAAGGCACTTCGCATTTGTTGTTCCTAGGGACAGATGGGGAAACTGAGATGCAGAAAGATAGGGTGGACAGCATCCCTAAGATGGGGGGGTAGTAGTGGAGTCAGGATCTCATCGCACCCACTGACGTGAGGCAGAATCCAGCAACAACATCCCCACCCCAGGGCACCTGCATAAAACACGACTGATCCTGCAAGCTCTTTTCTGTTTGAGGAGTCTTAGGCTTCAGTCTCCACCTAAGAGCAAAACCTTGTTTCCTAATCTAGTGTCTGTTTCTAGTGAAGTGCTCAAATCTTGCAAAAAAAAAAAAACCCTGAAACAGAAAAAAACCCAACAGTCTGTAGGCATGTGAAAGACATTAGAAGACCTAGTGCCTGTGTGCTGGGCTGAACTCACTGCACCGCACTCAGTGACCCTGGACGTCACTTCCAGTCCTCTAGCTTATGAACCGTGATTTCATTCCAGAGATCACTGGAAAAGAAATGCAGCATTTCACAGATTTCATCTAGCACATTCAAAATGATCATGTCTTGACATTTCAACTGTTGAAAGGAGCCAGTATTTACTACCTTGCATGAAAAAGACCAGGCTAAAATGCATAACAAAGTAAAGCTGTGATATGAGACAGATGAACTCATTTAGATAAAGTAAGACAACACTCAACCTTCATCTGAACTTCAAACTGAAACCGAGTTAAACCTCTCATTGAAGGAGGATAAAAAGTTAGCCAAATTATTTGTCTTCCAGTTCTCCTTACTACTTAAGAGAATGCTATTGAAGTGCTGGCTGAGATTTTGGGGAGAGCAGTTCCTGCTGCTGGTACAACTTCCTGCGCGACACTGAGCCACGCACTCAGCCTCTCGCCTTGCTTTCCAGTCACAGTCTGGTGTTCCTCCTCTCTCTCCTTGCTGTTTTATGTATGTACTTGAAACACAAAATTTAGAACAAGAGCTACCTTTTATTATGTAATTACACAGTGCCTGAGGTCCTTCTTTAAGCCGTTGTGTCCAATGTGTTTGTAGTACAAATGATGTTGATGAAAATATTTTTCTCTGCGTATCCCCCAATGTCACCTAGATAGATGGATAAATATTTTTGACTGAGATATATGCTTCATGTGCTGTCTCTTTCGTTTAACATTCTGAATCGAACTCATTTGAATTTAAAAAGTACTAGAAGAAGAGACAGAAAGTTTGCACGCAACTTTGCCTGCACTATATGAACCCCATGGTACTGCCATGTCTTCATTCAAAAGTTAGAAGCCACCAAAGACATTGACTGCGTTTCAATACATACTTTATGGTAAATAATTACTGTTCTGCTGTGTGTCATTTCCCTCTACATTGTTACAATAATTCTCTGGTTTTTCACATGAATCCATTGGGTTCTAAATGTCCCACAAAATATAATGGAAAATATTTTTATAGAAAAAAATGTTATACAACACAGCATGATCCCACTCCTCATCTTTTGTTCTAGGATTATTCAGAAATGTTAATTTCTCTATCTGGATTTCATAAATAGATGAAACACCCCCAAATGAGCACAAAAATAACTTATGTTTGATGGAAACTCTCTTTTGGATCCTTTAACTGCTGTTTCTAAATTGGCTATTTTGGTGCCATTTGGAGTAGTCATGGATGGCACAGAAAGGAGCTGGCAGAACACCTTAGTTATTCCTGCAAGTCTTCATTTGAGAAACAGTCTTTAACCAAAACCAGCAATCTTTACCATAGTTCAGGGTATTAGGAGCTGTGAGATCTTGAAGACCTGTCATTAATAGATTTCTTCAAAGGAAGAAAATACTAGTTCAAGATTCTCAGTCTTTTCATCGGGACTTACATGATCTCTTCATCTTTCCTTTCCGCTGCCCATGTTCCATTTTGTCTCCTACCTCCAAGGCACTTAAGAAAATGCTTGCACTTATACCTTCTCTTCTTATCTCATCCAATGGATACTAATCTGATCAACAGACAGAAGAAAGCGTCATCAAGCATTCCAATCAGCAGATTCATTATCAGATTTATCATTGTTAAACAATTTTATTCATATCACAGGAGTGGAGCAAATCCAGTAAACAACTAATAAATAACAGAACTTAGACTTCGCATTTCGAATGAGCAAAAAGATGATCTAATAGCACTCATTACATACTCACATGATATAAATATACCAGTCAGTTGTATTTTCCAGAGTCCTACAAAAAAAGCGAGGAATATCAATGACAGCCAACTGGAACAAGCAGTTAAAAAAAAATGTTGAAGAGCAAGAAAAAGCAGAAAGTGTGTAAGAAAAAGATAGCTGGTTTGAGGATCTTCCATAACCAGCACGTCCAATGTGACACAGTGTTATCTCTTCTTGCCTGTGAAGTATTTGTAGACTTTGATAGTTTTTTTGCAGCTGTGCTGAACAATTTTTGAATGTTATCACAATCTAAATATGAGTAGCTATTACAATAAAAAAAAGTTGTGAATCATTCTGTACTTATCTTCTAGCTTGCTAACAGTAACTGTGTTAATTGATTAAATGGTTTGCTACATTTCCATGCTTTATGCAGTAGTATTTAGAAATGTTCCCAGCACCCTGGCAAGGCACACTGCTGAGTTTATGTCATGTCAGTCATTATATGGTTAAATACTAATTTGAAAACATATGAAAAAATGACTGTAAAGTGAGTAGGTCAGTGACAATCATTCATGGAAAGGCAGGAAATATGTTCAGTCAATAGAGTATAGTTTTGCTATAAAATTTAGGAAGGGAAGCACATAAATCACTGTGTCAGAGCATCTAAAACATTACAAAACTGTCTCAGCTGTAACAGCAGGATGCAGGGCAATATTTACTGCTAATACTAATTATTGTTATTATGGTATTCAACTTTGCTATTTTTCTTTCCTTAGAACCACTTATCCAAATGATTTAAATTATAAATTTCTCTTCTTATATAATAATTTCAGCTTACCACTATTATTAGGTAGTCAGATTTCATTCTTGGTCACTTCTTCAGTTTATATGTAGTTGTAGTTATCGGCAAAGTAGTCCTCACCTATTACAAACATTTCCCCTATTCATATGAAAAAGTACTGCAATAGATTCAGTTTCTACTGTAGTGGTATTAGAGAGAATATTTTCATTTCAATTTCTGCTACATTCTATGCTGTATTTTGTTTATTTATTTCCCAGTGGGGCACTCAGTGATGTTACTCTGACACTTCGCTCACAAAAGAAAAAACAGGTTTTAACTTCAGGAAACCTAGCAGAACACTAGAATAACCTGTAAAAATAGAGCTCGGCATCCACAAAAGGAGAAGATAGAGTCGGTAAAGGGGAAAAAAAGCAGAAAGGCTGAACAGGAACAGAATACAAACTGGTCTATTCTGCCAGTACTGCAAGGAACGTGAATAATGGAGAAATTGGAAAAAAATGTTGCCTCGCTTGTCACAAAATGGTTGGGGTTGGAAGGCAGCTCTGGAGATCGTTTAGTCCAACCTCCTGCTAAAAGCAGAGTCAATGAGAGCAGGCTGCTCAGGCTCTTGTCCACAGGAGTTTTGAATACCTCCAGGGAGAGACACTCCACAGTCTCACCGGGCAACTTGTTCTGGTGATTCATCACTCGTGTAGTAAAAATGGTTTTTGTTACATTTTTCTTAATGGAATGTCCTGTGTTTCAGTTTGTGCCCATTGCCTCTTGTCCTTTCAATGCATACCACTGAGAAAAGCTTGACTCTGTCTTCTTTACACCCTCCCTTTGGGTATTTGTACACATTGATGAGATTCCCACCATGAGCCTTCTCTTCTCCTCTTCTCCGGGCTCAACAGTCCCACCTCTCTCACCCTGTCCCCCCAGTGTCAGATAGAGTAGGCCCTTACTCATCTTCGTCTCCCTCCGCTGGACTGGCTTTAAAGATTTTTTACTCAAATACAAACTGCTTATGTATATTACCAATATTTATAGATATATTACATATATCTAAAAAAATAGCACACAGTCTCCTTAGGGGGAATGCTCTAGGGAGTGGTAAAATTAGAAACGCTTGCACAAAATTAATTCAGTCCATGTGGCATACCTGTTATGATTTTGAACTTATTTTGTGAGGGAGGGGCATGATCCGTCACCCACTCAGTCTACAAATGGGCAAGCCATACACATTTGTTTCCTTTTCACTGTTCAGTCTGTGGCTCGAGGTCTTATTTTAACATTTATACTGAAACTCTGGTCTGAAAAAAGACAATATTTTCACAGACCTTTCGGTGTAGGTTCTCACTAGTGTAAGTCTCTATGCCACAAATGTTCAGAGCACCCCTGTGAGGCAAGGTAGCTTCTCTACTCCCATTTTACAGACAACCTCTGGCCTGCATTTTTAGAGAACTTCGCATTTAATTGCACTTTAAATGCCCCCACTGACTTTGGTTGCAGCTGCCACTCCTCAGCACATTTGAAAATCCAGGCTTCTAGGGCTGCAGACTGGCTTGTCCAAAACTGTTAGCTTAATCATAAAGCACAATGTTTTTATCTAGTGAGGTATCAGTTTGGAACAAGGGAAAATCCTATCCAGTGAAATCTTTCTGGTTACAGTTCCCCCAAATAACTGTCCTTTCCACACTCCTTCATTTCTTAACCTCTGTATGAGATATACAGCATGTGATAATGAAATATGAATGCATGCATTTTGCTGAGCAAATTTCTCGCTTGAAATGTGAGGGCTTCAGTTTGAAAAGAGACGTGATTCAGGTCTCAGCTGTGGAAGTGTATTTGCTGCTCTGACAGCCAGGTCCCTCTGCCCTTGCTCAGTCAGCTCTTTTGCACAGCATTAGCCTGATCTTACACTTGCCCAGCGACAAGTTTCCAGAAGTAAGTGTGAAAAGGCAGATCACTTTCCACTACCCACAGGAAACAAAATGACCCTTCTGTTGTTGGCTGGATGATACATGAGCTGTATCCCCTGCAGAAGCCAAAGCTAGTACAGACTTGCTCTCAATAAACAAAACTAAATATTGGAAGCACATTTAAGCTGCAATGTAGGAGCTGCATAGGTTCCAGCTGAACTTCAAGAATTAATTCTGCTGGTTTTAAGCTCTCAGCCTTAAGGCTGAGATGCTGGATGATGCCACTACAGGCTTTACCTCTAATTCATAAAAAAGGGAAGCGGGGGTGAAGATAAAGTAGCTGTAAACTACACTTGGTCTTGAGGCATCCTGGGGTTTTAATGGCCTAACCTAACAGCTCTACAGAGTAGTTTGCGTTATGGCAGCCTTAACCCAGCTGTCTGCTATTCAGAGAGTCCCCAGTCTATCCCACTGCCTCTACCACACGCTTTGTCCCCCCTCTTCTGCTGTGCCATATAAACTGCAGATCTCTGGCCACACGTAGCTGCAGCCTGTTTGTCCAGCCCCATCTCCTGAAGAGCAGCTCAGGGGGCAGAAATCCAGCCCATGAGAATCAGGACCTGTTGTTTTACAGGCTGCACCTTTACTTGCTGTCACAGCTGAAACCCTGACCAAAGTAACGCTTCCAACAAACCCTTCCAGGGACGGGGCGAGGGGAAGGGGAAGGTAGCTTTCATATTGCTCCATGGATGGCCTGCCTCAGGCAGAATCTCTCTGACTTCCCAGACACGTGGCAAAAGCCATCTTCATCCTTACCCATACACTACCTGTGCTGCTTCACTTGAGTTATGCCTAGGGATGGTATATTAATAGGTTGCCCTTCAGTGTACGTTTAATTTCTGAGGCTGATGACCCAAACATGATATAAGCGCTGACAGACATTGTAATTGTATAAACTTGGGAGGAAAAATTAAATAATCATAACAAAACCAATTGACAAGAATAATAAGATTTTCCTTTTAGTGTACTACTAGTGTCATTAATTATTAAAGAAAAAAAATAACAATGAATCATCAAGGCTAAAAGTAAATGAGCCTGGAGACTGTGATTCCTTCTTATATAGGAGTGCCCTCTGCAGTCTAGTTCCTGGGGAGTGATACTGTGCCAGCTCTTGAAATGCTTCTGCCAGAGGAAATCAGGAATAACTTGGTTAAAGCCAGTGCAGTAAGTCAGGTTGTAGAGCCATCATGAACACTTGGAGTATGGGATTCACAGTGCTAATACACCGTCCCCTAGACTGAGCACTAACCCCTTTTCTCTGACCGACAAGCTGAAAGAGCCGGGTTTTCAGATGTAAATGTTGCGGCTAAGAAGTAACAACTTTTGTCGTTGCTGTTGAAACATGGGGCATTTTACTCTGTTTTAAAGCTTAGCAGAAACTGTGAAGTGATCTCCAGGAATGTTCTTCAAAGGGGACATTGTCTGTGTTCTTTCAAGATTTTAAGCTCTAAAGCTGGTCACATGCTGCCATAATATTTTAATGTCATTCCTAGCTGGCAGGTAGCAACTTGCTTTTCACCAGTGCCTTATGTAAGTAGCCCGAGTGTTAAGATGTGACCTCATTTCTAAACACACACTTTTCTCCATCAGCTGCAAACTTTACAGGAGCATCATTTCTGCTTTTATGATGCTTCACAAAACTGACTATTTTTAATTAAAAAAAATTGTAGTGCAAAAGTCTATTTAATTTGTGAGGGAAAACCCCTAAGCCTCTAAAAGTTTATACCGCCTCCAATTACTTTTCATGCTTGACTATGTGGCAGGGAATACTTCATTATACCAGGTCACCAACTTTGACATCTCTAACCTCACAATAATAGTCCTTATTGTAATGTACCAAAATTGAAAATCAGTTTAGTTTATGTTCTCACTAGGTTCATGGCTCCAGTGCGTAATATATTGCTGACTTGTATGCCAGCATTACTCCCTAGTGAGGAATATTAAATAGCCATAGCATATATTAGAAGGGGTGAAAAGGTTCAGCTCAACTCTGCTGTATAGTTCACATTCGTTAGTGCTTTAAAAACTCAATAAGTTGCATAATGTTTCCACTTATCCGTGAAATTGTGGTATGATTCATATCATAGGCATCTTTAAATGATTTGTAGTCCACTATTTAAGCATGTATTCCACATAAATAAATACTTCCTGGGTTTGTATACATGACTTGTGCTAGTCAGTATCATAAAAGAGGCACAATAGTGCCTGACCTTTATTACTATGGCAAGAAGTTCATACATTTAATGAAAAAACCCAAACAGCCAACAGGAATGGCGTAATACAAAGCACCTCTGTTTGGAAAATGCATTTCTGGAGCTTACCGAAATGTGAACGCTATTTTCCTCCATCAAAAACTTCTGTTCTTTCCACTCCCAGTATTCTCCATGAATTCTAAAAAGTCCATGGACTGTGTCTTTAAATTTAACATCAGTATGTGGGATACAGTGTTTGCTGCTAGCTGGGTTGCTCCTCCATGCTGCTAGTTCCTTAGCTGCATTTGTGGAACAAATTGGACTAGAGCTCTGTCTCTCTGTAGGACTTGCTTTGCTAGTGACAACTAGTAAAAATACACCTTCAGTTGTATATTGGGGTTCCTCTGAATGGAGTAATGTTGCAAAAGAGAAGATATTTACTGCTTTCTAGAAGCTGAAGGATGATAATTGTTCAGAAAAAAACCCTGTCCTTTCCTCCACTATGGTATGTCTCCAATGTGTGGTAAATTTTTTGCGAGAAAACGCAGGACGCTGAGCTGATGAGAATGATGCTGCAGCAGACCCAACAACAGGTGGTCTCAGTCAACAGTCTTCTACAATAATCCAGCCTGTAGCTTTGGGCTGTTCCTGAGGAGTCCTTTGGGAATCACTTATATGCTTTCTGTCCAATTTTGGGAGTGCCAAATGCAGTTTCATTAAACTACCATTAGTCAGAGAATTCAATAGCTACTACGTTCTCCTCTCAGGATTTTAACTGACCTGCTGGAGCAAAGCGTGTCCTTAACACTCCTTGTTGCATCTTTGTGCAATCACAGCTGGTGCTGGCACACCTGTGTGTGCACCTAGCCTGCAACTGTAAAATATGAAATATGGCATGAAGCACAGAGAAGAATGAATACCATCTCTTTTACAAAGAAATACAAGATAGAACTGTCCGGTATCAGGTTCTTGTGAAACAAGATTCAGATCCTGTCTCGGCGTACGTGCATTTGTGATGGATGCTACTGCTACACCGTGGGGGTCTGTGAATTCTCCGTGTAGGCCCAAGTGACAGCGCCCCCCTGCTGCGATGGCACCTGTGGCACAAGCCACGTGCTCCATGTTACGCCGTTCTGCACAACAGCTGGCAAGGACCCTCTGAGGGCTGTCTACAAGTAGACTGAGGGCCTATGGAGTGGGGGGGGTGAGGGGATTGTCTTCTGCACAGCACAGGTGAGGCATTTCAAGGCAGCGCTTGTGCCTGGTGGTACTCCTGGTCCTGCAAGCCAAGCACCAGATGAGGTCTGTTGTTCTCACTGCACAAGTGGGTGAAGGAAGGTCTGTGCCAGGTCTATGTTGGGTAGGAGCTGCCAGCTGCCAGGGACGTTCGACCATCTGCAGAGTGGGACACAGCTGCAGGAGGGGATGAAGGAAATGACCCTGCCTTCACTTCCAAGACCTCCCCTCCAGCCCCAAATCCTTGCGGATTCCTTAGCCAGAATGCGTGACAGTGGCAGCTTCATCATGCTTTAGGTATCGACACACTGTAAGATTCATGTGGTATTTTTCTTCCCTAATGCGGGTGTGATTAGTTCTTTTAAACTCATTGGGACTCTCAGCATAAGTGAAAACGCTAACTATCAGATCACAACCTTTTAATTAGCAGTATATTGTTATAAGCTTGGTAAAGGAATTACGGAGTGAAACTGTGCAAGCTGATTTATATGAGTCAGATGAGACAGTGATCATAAAAGACTGTTGGCAATATCTATGAATCTGTAGGAGTCCCAACTAAATAAGAGAATAAGATCTTTTTTAGTTCTAATTTCTCTGATATCTTTTTGAAGGAAACCTACACTTAAAGGTAGTTTCTGAAAAATAACCCCTTTGTATACTGTGGGTTTTTTCTGTGCGATAAAATTTCTTCTTGTTTTCCCTTAACCATTTTGTCTCTTGTTTCCAGAGGGTGGAAAGTAAAGCAAAAGACAATCCACTTAATCACTATTTTGTTTTCATAATGATGGATATTTTCAGCTTCTTTCGAAAACAATAAAATATTTGTTGGAGCTTATTATTTATATGAAAACCAATGTCCTTTCACTGAAACAGCCATCGTAATTTGTCATATTGATACGGCTATTTATGTTGATATAAACTGTATTATGTTCTTGAATTTTGGTTCCAGGGTAAATCTACTGTTTCTTTTTACTCTCTACTCTTTTTTGCCATTTTTTTCTTTATTTTCAAAAATCTGTTTTCCCTTTCCTCTGTAGTCCATGCCAAATCAGCTAAAGGATGGACAAGCCATTAATATGTATGTAGGTCTCAACTGTGCAAAACAAGTTGCCTGTTATGCAGACTTCTCAGCTCAAACGTCTGAACTAAATCTACTCTGTGACATTATGTAGGCAAATCCTGAAGTCCTGGAGCACGTTCTTCATGAAGTGTCCTGCGCAGATGACCTTGTTCACTACAGCAGGGCCCAGCTGCACTTCTCTCACAGTCTGATTGCCTCACATTTGGGCTGATGGCATGCAGCTCTGGCCTCACCTCTTTCATGGGAAAGTATGTTAACTCTTCCCATGGAAAAAATTGCCAGTTGGTCCAAGAATCCCGACCCAGTTCTGACTTCCCTACACATCTTTCAGAACAACTTCATGGAAAACTATTTTTTCGTCAGCAAGGTGAGGATATTGTCCTCCTTCTTTCCTTCTTCATCACCAAAAACTTACACCCAATACATGCAAAGAGTCACAAACAAGACAGAAGAAACAATGGACTGACTCTACATAGGTACAGCAGTTGCCTACAAACTACACTTCTACTGTTTCAGGATATATGACATGGCAGGCAGAAATGTTCAGATAAAACTATAAACTAGCAATCAAAATCATTATTGCAATTTGAGAACCAACCAGAGAGTACTTGGACATAAATCATTTTGTGTGAGCAGAAACACAAAGGAAATATTGCTGAAATGTTGGCTGGCAGCCATCTCAGAAAAGGTCATTTTTTTTTAGGTGAACCATATGTAAAGACCCGACACTTCCGGCTAACTTCTTTTTTTTTCCCCTGAAGATCACAATATTTTCAGTCAACACTGTGGTTTTTCTGCATGTTAGAATGTGTATTTATGAGATAGATAACAGCTCAAATCCTCATTACTCTTCGTAATTTCACCGTTATGGCTGCTTTACGTGACTTTTCCAGCCACAACATTGCACTAATCTGCCAGCGAAGGAGTCCCCTGTCACGACGGAGCCCACTGAGCGTTCATGTAAGGGTGTTTTGGGGAGGAGATAGGCCTGGACAAGGGGCAGGATCAATTCCCAGCAGCCTTGGGCTTTGGGGACCTTGAGAAGGAGAGTTAATCTAAAAGCTACATATTTAGGCTGGGACTGAAAACCTTGCCTGGCTCCAGGTTTGCCACGTGTTCTGCACTGGGTGCACCATGGCACTCGCACGATTGGGCTCAGCAGCTCTGGTCTGCTGCAATGACTGCAGAAGCAGAATCATTCTATGAAACATGTTACTTTGCAGAGCTTTAGGATGCTCGCAGTCGTGTTTTCTTCTGTTGGCCTCAGGTGCAACCCAGGGTTTTGTAAAGGAGCATCCTAGGTCGTTGGCCATGGTGGTCACTCAGGGTCACCTGCAGGAAGCTCCAGGGAAAGAGAAGGGCAAGCAGGGGTTGATGGGGGGGTGAGAAGAGGGCCGTGTCTGGGTCACTCACGGCATGGCAGCATTGGATCTAAACCGTTGGCGTTATGGAGCAATTAGAGGTGCTCTTCCAGTAGCTACAAGGATACTTTTCTGTGATTGGCACTCTTTTCTCTGCTCCCCTCTACTTCAAAGAGAGAAGAGCTTCTCCTGCTACTGGTGTGCAGGCAGGGACCCCCACGGGGTGCTATCCCCACCAAAGAGGAGAGGCAGGGAGATGGCTCCCAGCCCAGGTTGGAGAATAGGATGTGCCCCAGCGTCCTTTTTAGTGCAGGATGGCAAAGTTCCCTCCCTGGGCTTTCAGCTGTGCCTAACATGCACAGCCCAGCTCTGTGGCTCTTTTGCAGAAGGTGGGATTTTTTGCCTTCGTGCATTCCTGTAATACACTCAGTACCCTACAGCACAGTGACGCAAGGTCCAAGAAAGGGCAGCCTTCATGCATTTGTTAAAATTAATGCTAAACTACAAAAAAAGTCCCCTTTCTGAGGATGTGGGTATTCTTGACATTTCTTTAAAGCCAACTGCAATACCCACTGAACAATGTTCAGAGTCCTGCTGAGGCTTCACTAACTTAATTACACTTTATTCTCTTTCTAACCCGCCCACATACATGTTTTACCAATTTAAACCTTTTATAGACACTCCTCAAGTTTTTTCTGCTCTTAGCATCACACTTATTCTGTTTTTCTTGCTTCAGCCCTTGCTCAAGTACAGAGTGCCTTCCTACATCTGCATAATAGTGTACAAGACCGTTTCCGTACCTCAGTGTGAAGTAGAGCTAAAAGACATAGTAAGAAAGGAGAAACAAATGGACTTGTGCCACACCTCTGTCTGGCTCTTCTGTATAAAATACACAACACTGACTTAGGAGCATTGCTCCTTGCATGCCAATAAATTGCTGGGAGTAGACATAAAAGACACTAATGGAATCATACATGAACGAAACCTATAACTTAAGTAACTTGCCACAAAGCAAAAACTGTCACAAAGTGCTAATTGTACATTTAGGTCCAGGTATTCGCTCCTGCAACTGTAAAGAGGGGATCTTGCTTACAGATCAAGGCCGTATTCTCTGTGTTGGACAGAGTGATTAAACAAGTATATTAATATAGTTATATAACATACAAACACATTTAAAATGAAGTATCTAAAAAGCCATACCAACTTACCTTTCAAATCAGGAATAATTAGAACTATTTTGAGCCCTTTTACTTTCAGCTGCAAGACAACAGCTGATTCCAACAGGCTCTGTATCACTGAAAGCCTGTGCAGTGTTTTGCAAGACAAAGTTCAGATTCATGCTAATCTAATACAATCATTCATCTTTGAGAGCTTCTTCCCCAGTTAAAACTCTCTTTTGTATTTAAGTAGTATAACAAATCCCCCATGAACTCAAAAGCGTACTCCTTAGCAAACCACTGAATTTCAGGACTAACAGCAAAACTTGAAGTCTTAGAAAGAAAAAGAAAATGATTGACTTTCTCAGTTGCTAATTGCTGCCTTCTTCTATAAGAGTCTTGTGCTAAGTCGAGCTGCTTATAAAATCAAAGGAATGGGTTTCCTAGAAAAATGAAAATGCTGTCCTAGAGAGATGTTTTTCATATCTAAAATAGAAGAGTTGAATTCTATTTCAAACGGAAATCATAAACTAACAAAATTTACATAGGAAGCAGAAATGTGCAAAATGCATGAAGATTTTCTGTTCTCGAAAATTATTTCTGGCAGTTGCACCACTTGAGATAAGGAGCAATGGAGACATGAGCAAATATCTTGGCATCACTTGGTGTGAGCTTGGAGCTCTGCCTAACAACTTTTCTAAAATGTATCAAAGATCATCTGGCATCCTGCTTAATATTTAACTAGTTGCATACACTAGCGCTCGGGCTTCCCCTACGTATTGTGATGTTCCTAGCACACTAGCAACTGTTTCACTTCAGTGTGGCATATGAAGTGGAGAATACTTGTGAAGGTATGCTCACAGGCAGGGTAACGAACATGAGCATCACCCTACGACTTCCAGTGAAGCTGTTTATGTTGGTCCTAATCATGAAATGGCAGATCAGAATATGCTAAAAGCTTGGGCACAGTAAATAAAGTCCACTCCACAGATGTATACCTGAGCGCATACACAGCATTCTACAAATTCATTTTAGTTAGTTTACTGTGCATTAAGCTGAAGAACAGGACAGTAGATTCTGTCAGAGGTGAGTGTTGAATGGAAGATGTTTCTGATGACTTATGGGGTTATGGATTCTACCTGGACCGCACTGGGATGCAAGGAAGCCAGGCCCCAGAATTAGATGTAAGGTACTGGATGGAATGATTTGTTCATACAGAGGGCAGATTGTTTTAGAAAATGACATTAGTTTATTCTCTACAAAACAGGAAAGACCTGCTTCAGGCAACTGAAGAAAGCAGTAATTGCCCTTTTTATTCTTTCTTCCCCCTGAGGGGATATAAGGCAATGAGTCAACTTTGATTCTCCCCCTCAGTCCCACTGTCAGAGAGGCTGCCAAGCATCTATTGGATTCCCAAGGGCAAGAGGCCTTCAAGCAGATATTTGTGATACTTATCCTTGTGGCTAGTGCTGAAAATTAAAGACACATGATGTGCAAACCCAAAACAACAAGCATAGCTTTCCAAAGACAACCAGCTGCTTCACTGGGAACAGCCAGAGCAAACAACTAGGGATTCAGCAAGGCTATTCACACGGTCTACTTTCTCGTTGGACAGTTTGGTACTCTCTGCCATGAGGGAGACAACTTTGATATTTCAGAAAGATGATAAGAATGATTATTCATCACTGGCTTTGTACAGCTGGAGAGGTAAGTATATGTATCTGTTTTGAACAAAAAAATCACTGAAGCTTCCTCAGTCAGCAAGGCAGTTCATGAAATACACATTTCATAAGTACTAAACATGAATTACTTTCTAACTGAGAAATTTTCAGTAAAGGAAAGCTGTTTAGGAGGTTAACCATCACTATCAAAACTGAGAGAACTGACATGATATGCTTTTTTCAATTGGTTTTCTAAATGAAAGTGAGAGGGATGGACAAAAATCAAGCTGCCAATTTCAGTCTCCTTCTGCTAAGCTTCATGTAGGTCCAGGTACCACTTTGCTGATGTGGTTCAGTTACAATGAAAAGTCACAGTCTAGTATGTGTAATAACCCCATTGCTGTAGTCAAATTAACAGAGAGGCAGACTGTGGAGTCAGCTGTGCTCAGGAGAATCACTCTGGATTTAACTGAGTAAGACTGAGAATTGAGCCTGTTCCATAAAGTAATCCACCTCCTATGCAAGCATGAGAAGGAACTTCAAAACCGACATTACTAAACTTCCCATGAGTGTAGCATTTCTGTGTACCATCTTTTCAGCTTCAGATGCATTTGTAAAATACTGTGCTTCTGCCAAGGAATATCACTTCTCATTCTTTAGCTAGGTGATTGAAGATTACTAACTAAAGCCTACAAAGTTGAAATAACCCTAGCTATCAACAAATGCACAGTTCTTCACAATACCTTGGCAGAAATTGTAGAAAACACAACAGAAACAAAACCAATCTAATTGTTGGGCACAGCTCTTAAGCCTCATATGAAGTGTTTCCAGAGAAGTACCATTCAGGCTGAGGAAGGTTTTTAAAATGCTGTACTTAAGGTTAGGAACAAATGAACTATATACCAGCTGCATGTCAGATGCTCAAATTCGTACCAGCTTCTTCACCTGTGGATGGCAAAGCAGTCAGGACATGAACCTTGTCTGAATCTGTGACCATATCTCGGGAGGGCATGACTTTCTACACAATTTCTAAACTTCCTGGTTCTACCAGGTTTGAACGCTCTCAGAAAAATAATCTTTTCTGCAAAACGGGTAAATGCTCTTTGCTATTTCACCGAGAATCACCTAAGAAGTCATACTGAGCATTCCACCTCCAGTTTCACAAATTAGTCTAATTCTTGAAAACGAAAATCCTATCTCAGGTGTTACCAGAATATTATCACAGGAGCCTAAATGCAAATAAACAAGAAGAGTGCACACCTCAAGAGGTTTAGCACAAACAAAAAAAAATTTCTAGCCATTCAACTATCATTGGTTTGAAAAATCATCTGAGAAGTGTGTAATACCAGTATAATGGTATTTGAATTCTTTCAACAGAGATAAAATATGAATCAAATAAACCAAAGGAGGGAAAGAGAGCAAAAATATAAATAACTGCAAAAAAAGCTAAGTGATTGCATCTGTATCTATCATTCACTAATCTATAATTTTATAGCTATAGCTAGATGAAAAAAGATGAAAACATGGCAAGGAGACAAATATATTAGTGTTCAAGATAAGAACAGACATCACTGAGTGGCTGATCTTCACAGCTTTTCGAAGACCCAGATCATGGTAAGTGAGCTCAAGTGAACTGCCCACAAAGGAAACTGGCAGCTTACCCCCAGTTCAGTGCATACTTGAACCAGGTTTTCACTGAGGCAGTTCTGGTTTCTGATCAGAGTAACTTTTTTTTTTCCTCCTTCTGCTAATAATATTTTGCATACTGCTGGATAGTTCCATGGAAAATACAGGTTTTGAATTACCACGGGCAGAAGAATTGCCAGTTCAGCTGAACTACATAGATGTTTCAAAACCAAAAGCTCTTCATAGAGGTTAGTAAGAAGATATTATTTCTTAAGTTAATATCTTCTTCAAGAGATTATTTCTTAAGGTGACCTTTCCTAAATAGAATTTTTTTGGTAGTCTTAGAAAATCAGGATAGGAGCAAACAGGCCATCTTTTCTTTTCTAGAGTAGTACCTTCTGAGCAAGGGTGAAAAAATACGTAGTATTTTGTACCGGATCTTTCCTGAATAGTGCAGAAACAGTCATAGGTGCTGTATTTGTGAGCAGGCAAAGAGTGATGTTTTCCAGTGAAGCTTTCAAAAGCACTAAATTAATTCTAAGAAAACTTCTGAAACTTGGACTTTTCCTGTGAGCATATGATACACATGCCTCAAAAACATAAAAACAGAAAACAGAATCAAAATCAAAATTACAAAACCAATAATAAAAAGCCATTCAGTTGGAGGTATACTGTAACTAGGAAATATTTCTATAAAATGAAAACCAGCTTTGCATTCTTTCTCCTCATGCAGAGGCTGCTGAGGCATGCATTTTGGTTGCCTCTGTCTGAATACACTGCTTTCTGGCAATATGGTAGGAAGCCAAGAAGACAAAACACACCATGAGATTGTATTTTGTAAATCAGAACTTTTGCAAGGAGTACTAGTGACATAACAGATCTCAAAATCAGTAAAAAATCTCAGCAGTTTCTGTCTTTAAAAGCTCAGTTTATATCTATTTACCATCATCCAATGTTATATGAAATTCATAAAAGTTGTGAGTAGAAGAGTTAAAACAGCACTGAAAAACTGGACTGGATAACCAGTTTAGGGACGTGGATGACTAAAGCATTAGCTCTGAATGCAAAAGTAAAGGAATAAAATTCTGCTGGTATTATACAACTGTAAATCTGAGGCCCCTGGAAATTCTGAAATGTTATAGGCACATAGCAGAGTTCAAAATCTGTCCAAAATCACTGTAGTGCTTTCATTCATTCCTAAACTTTCGGAGAATGAATGTATTTACAGGTACAGGAATGGCAAATTTAGAGACAGAAATTAGTAAAAAGAGTAAATTCCTTAACAGAAAAAGAAAACACAAAGATACTCAAGCTTGAATATTCTGGAGTTACAAAGTGTAACATCTAACCAATTTTCCATTTTGTTTCAAGTATCTCCCACACCTAAGCCTACAAGCAGGCTGTGCTCTTAAATTACCTCTGGATGTAATACTCACAGAAAGACACAGGCTGTAAACAATGAAGCATAATTAAATTGGTTTGAAAAATGCCTGTCCAAGTACCTATGATTAAATTATTCCATCTTTAGTTTGGAGGAGCAAGTTTCCCAGGATTGTATGTACCTACATTATAACACGGATCAAAGTGTTGGCCATGTAAAATGAGAAACAGGCCAGTGCAAAACTGACAGAGTTAATCCATGGTACGCACTTTTCCATCATAGTAAATGCTATTTCTGTGCAGTGAGCCATCAGTAATCTCAATTATTTTTCCTGTAAGTAATACAACTCTGGTTAGATTAACTTGCCCTTTCAGAGTTACTGTACTTTAATTTGTCCAGTACATGAGACTTCCTCTACAAGCTGCAGTTTAACAGATTTTACGAAGATGCAACTATGTTAGAAGAAAAATATTGTTATATGTTCATAGTGGACTTTCAGAGCCACAGAACTTTAATCCTCTCTTGGCTATATACACTAAACTTTAGCGTTTCTATACCGCTTCTGATCATTGCTACGACATTCTAAAGTCACCACGAAGAAGCATTCCTTTGTGGTAAATACTTCATCAAGCTAATGACTGGTTTTTTTAAATTATTATTACTGTCATTGAAGAGCTCCAAATACATGATAATGAAGTAGTAAAAATACTGACCACAATGTCTACCAATAGTGTGCTGGTAATTTAGGCCTGTAACTCCTGTGCAAACAGCTTGAGGAGTGAAGCGAAAAAAAAATATTTTACATAGCTTTAACCTAACTTACGCTACCTGTACAAGCCTGAGCTCAAGCTCACAAAGCTCACTTTAAAAATTACAGTAGTGTGAGATGCTGCATCTGAAGTACCTGTTGCTTTGTAGCTTGGCAATCATTTGGTTCTACCACTTGCACAAACTCCTGCTGATTCTTAGGCTTACCAACAAAATCTTTTTCGGGTGCAAGAGACTGTCATGCTTAACATATCATTAAAAGCTTGTGATTTACACCAGTCTTTGTCAACATCAAGTGCTAAGTGTGCCTAATTCTGTTTTAGTTAGCACAGGACCTGGGAAACCCAAGATAACAAAAGTAATATTCCAGTGTAAGTTGGCTGTTAGGGTGACATTCACCTGCACGGGTCCTAACTCGGCATATGGAAAGGTCTATGTGTAAAACAGGGACTGTAGTACAGATTTCACCATACCTTTCGTTACTAGTCAGACAGCTCTTTCTGTCCCTAACTGTATGAATTGTACACAGCAAACTTATTTTCTTCAAAGGAAAATCAAGGATCTTCCTCAATTAGCCACCTTTTCTCAAATCAAATCAAAGTTTTAATTAGCTGGCAAGAAACACAAAACTATTAACCACATCCTAAAGAAGAAAAGTGTATTTCTTGCCATCCCTCAGTGAGCTGGAGCCCATTTTGATAACCTGGTTAGCTTCCAGCTTTGCAAGCTACTGAAATATTTTTGGCTCTGGACTATAATCAGACAAAATGAACAAAAGGGAAAATAATCATCATAGCAGTTTCATTTCTGGAATTTAAATCCTGCCAGCTCCCTCAGTTTTGCAAACGGACACCTTTCCAGACACCTTCTTTGTGGTAAAACCTCTCTGCAGCATTTACGGTGACAGCTGAATGGCAAATTCCCGCTACAAGAGAAGCAATGGATAAGGTTTACTTCCCTCCTCCTGCAGCGAACTGCCCACCTAGCCTGTGAGCCTCCCCTGAAGTTTTGCCTTTGGCTTTGTGGGTTGGTCATTATTGCATTCTAAATGCTCACTAAAGATGGAGAATTTTCTCTTGAAGCTGGTAGAGCTGTTCTCATTTCTCCACCGGTTGTGCAGAAAAAAACACTCTGGTCTTAGCACAAAAGCTCACTAGTTCTTTTGAACAGGACTTCCTCTCTTATCGGGGTCATTTGCTTTAAATACATGGAGCAGTAGTCAGGGAGTGAATGCAGGAGACGAAAGAAAAAAGTTTGAAATTAATGAAAGCCTAGACTATAATGAAAACACCAAAATCACACTAGAGATGGTTTTTTGGACATGGCTTCTGTCCTTCTCGAGCTGGGACTCATTCTTCTGACAGCAGCCCAGTTGCCATTTCCATGGACTATCTGCTCCAGTGGTGTTCTCCCACGTGAGGTGCCCAGTGCCCCCAGACCAGCATTCAGAAAAGACTCAAAGTCGGTGCAACTCTGAGCATTTTCACAGAGTTCTGTGGATCCTCACAGACTGGGTGAAGCCAGAGTCTCCTCTCTTGCAATGGCAATGGATTCTGAGGTTGCTCAGAGCAGGGAAAGACCAAAACTTTTAGTCTAGCCTACCTCAGGAAGAAGTAGACTACACTGAGAAGATGCCAGTCCCTCTTAAATTTTTAGATCAGGCTGGATGTCTTACAATAGTCATAGGACATAGGACATTTTTTGCAGACAGTATGTATCGCATGTGCTCTCTTTTGCTGAAGCTTGAAGAACATGAATCCTCATACATAAAAACATAACATGCAAATGTGAAGGCAAGGAAATCAAAACTCAAATAAGAAAGAGAAGTAGTGTGACTTTCTTTGAACTGGGTCAAAGCTGTAGGTGTCTTTACTATTATCTGAATGGGATCAGGTATTGTTGGCTTAGTAATATACAAAAAACATGTTACTATACACGCAGACAATTTGTTTTACCAGCTAGTACTTTGCAGTACTACAAATCACCATTTCCCCTTCAAGATCTTTCCTAAACAGTGAGTAATCTAAAAGAGGAGCACGAGGAATTTTGCACCAGATGAGGAAATAAAGCTGATTCAGGCAAATGCTCATTCTCATGTTAAATGGGAGGGTGCAGCAGAGATACTGGAATTTTTATTCAAGCTGAAACTCTGCTTCACTGCTGTATGACCTTTCTTGGAGAATTCACTGTACAATTTTTTACTGAGATAGCCAGAAGTGGAGCAAACAAAACTTCTGACTTGAAAATGTCAGAAATTAAATTCTGTGAATTGGTGCTATTAACTAACAAAGTTAGAGCTGCTTTCCCATTCTTTTCTCTCTAATAAACTACTGGAAGACCAGGTGAAAGTGCTATGATGAAGGCATGTAGAAAAGTTACATATAAATAACAGTGAAATCCGAAGGTAGGTGTAATCCTGTGGACAAGGGCTCCCTCTGTGCAAAGATATTCCCTGTCACAGGACAGCAACAGTGTGCCACAGTGAAAGGTGCCAGCAGTTGGAGGAAGCACATAAAACAAATTAGCCTTCTCCCCTTTCCATCAGTAAATCAGTCTGGTAACAGCTGTTACCTATCCACTTTACACAATCTCATCTCCAAAGTCTTTGAAGTCCAGAGGACTGGAAAATCTAATCGTCTCTTGGGAAAGAGAATAACAAAAATATTGAGAAAGCAACAAAAATACAAACAATTCTCCTATTGCAATACTTGCTGAGAAAGAAGGTTCTCCAGACCTGGTCAGTTAGCAAACTCTTTTATAAACCAGTCATGAATGGATGAAATTTACTATTCGTGGTTATGGAAATAAAATTTAAAAAAGGACTTGCTTCATTCAGCAGTCTTGAGAACAACGGTATATTTTCGTTTGCTTTGCTAAGGACAACTAGAAAACAAGAGCATTGAGGCTTCCTCTGAAAGTCTTCAGCTTACACAGCCAGGGCACAGTTTAGCCCACTAGCCCAAGGGCCTGATTCTTCGTTACATCAGCTCTAATGGAATTACACTTGTGCAATGAGGACGATAATGAAATAAATAAATAGGTTGTAAGATTTCTACTATATGACCAAACCGGCAGTGTTTGGTGGCCTCCCAAGAGAGGCACACACCAAACACAACCTCGCGCTGGGGATGCTGTAACTCGTCTCTTCAGTGCTGAAGAAAGGTGTTCAGATGTGCTGCCTGTGACACACGTCCCACAGCAGTTAAAGGAGGA
>Ga0181612_113021_pt1 | contig 46691 bp, 60 predicted proteins | sample HoacroProtozoa21_FD_119630 | JGI IMG/M metagenome (GOLD analysis project Ga0181612, IMG submission 119630) | Hoatzin crop microbial communities from Cojedes, Venezuel. Combined Assembly of Gp0051906, Gp0051904, Gp0051908
TCACAAAAGAGCATAAAGTATAGGAGATAAGATTATGAAAAAGGTTTTAGTTTCAATAGCAGTAGCATTCGTAGCAGGAGTGGTAACAGTTAATGCAGAGCCAATGCACAGAGGAAATAACCATCGTCATCATGACAAGGTAGTGGTTGTAGAGAACAGTCCTAGACATCACGAGAGAGTACGTTACATAGCAGAAGCAAGACCGGTACATCATCGTCCAGCAATAGGTGCGAGATACGAAAGATTACCGGAACACGCTGTAAAGGTTGTACACAGAGGACATACATACTGGAGAACACCCGACGGCGTAATCTTCGATAAGATAATGACAACAGCTGGTATAGTTTATTCAGTAGTACACCTACTTAGTTATTAAGAGTTTCCATAAGCTCATATATATCATCACTCCCGACGGAAGCAAGAGCCGAAGTCGGGAGTTTTTTCATGCCGTTTGTTACAGGATCGAGGCTAATCGCCCAAATGGGTGTTAAAAAGGCGTGATTTGGGCAGTTCTAACATTTTTGAAGACTCTCCCCGTTATTCCTTGAATAAATCTTCCATTTTCACCTGACTGCTCACTAGACTGGAGTTTTTGCCCTTTACTATACCATAAGGGGCGACGTATGCCACCTTATACGAAGTGCTGAGATGGAAATATTGACGTATCTCGGCAATACGTCCTCTAAGCTTTTCGTCGTCAGAAGTCGATAGCTGATAAGGCTCTTGATAATATTTCATCTCGCATAGGGTAACGGTCTTGTCTGCCCTGTCGAAGAGCAAATCTATTTGAGCCGTCGCACTTCTGTAAAGAATCTCATTCGACTGGACAGCTGCAAATTGCAAGGCTCTGCGAATCTGCATTGAATGCTTCAAACACACTATTTCAAACGTCAAGCCTTGCCAGCTATTCATGGAAGGAGTATTTTGCGCATTGCTCCAATACATAGGGTCGGGATTCTTATTCCCTTCTACGAACTTGTAATAGAATAGCGTGTAAAAGTCGGTAAGCATGTAAATATCTTCTGAACTGCCCAATGGCTTATAAGAAAATATAAAACCCGACGTCTCCAAATCATCAAGGACCTTCGAGATGTTACCGCCACTCTGCATGCCAAGGTTTTTGAGTATCTCGCTTCTGGTCATGCCTCCTCTCTTGGATGAGAGTATCTTGACCATTCGTACATACAACTGGTGTTTTTTGAAAACGGAGGCATAGAGGGCATTAAACTCCTTCCTAAGTATGCCGCCAGGAGAAAAAAATAGATTGTCAATATTTTGTGGCAGGCTAAGAGCTGGGGCCAATTGTTTCCAATAATAAGGCACTCCACCCAAAATCATATATCCGCGCAGAATCTCGTCTCTGCTTCGCATGCTGCCTCGCTCTTCTTCGTATTTCTCGCATTCTGCCAAGGTGAACGGCTCCAGATGTATGCAATGGCTCGTCCTGTCGTAAAGTCCGCCATAATCGGAAAGGATATTGTCTATAATCCAGCTTGTGGCCGACCCACATACGATGAGGTATATATTGTCCTGGCCTGAGGCCCATCCATTCCAAAAGGCTTCGAATGCAGTGAGAAAGCCCGACCGAGGAGTAGCCATCCATGGCAGTTCATCGATGAAAATCACCTGTTTACTATCCTTCGGCATCCCGCTTAGCAACTTCCGAAGAACCGCAAAGGCATCGAGCCAAGAGCCGGGGGCTGCTCCTTCATATTCTGGCCAATAGAACTGAAGAGAAAGATTGAAATGATGCAATTGTGCTCTAAGCAGATTGCCTTCGGGAATATCCTTCGGGGATAACCCTGTATGATAGAATGCAAAATTGTTCTTGAATGTTTCACGGATGAGGAACGTCTTTCCGACTCGTCGTCTACCATACACCACCATCAACTCTGCTTCGTCGCTCTCTGCGAAACGAAGCAGTTCTTGCATTTCTTTTTCTCTACCTATAATTTTGCTCATAATTTACGCTATTTGCCCACAAAGGTATAAAAAAAAAGTTTGATTTGGGCAAATAGACACGTCTAATCGCCCAAATTGTAATAAAAATTTAATATTTTGGGCGGTTTTAGCATTTTTAAAGACTTGGTGTTTCCAAAAAATCAGAAAATTTGAAAAAACACATATTTTTTCTTCCTTTGGCGTATAAATCAAGATTTTTATAAATTTACACAGAATTTCCAAAAGGTACAAATGATGAAAAGAAAAAACATCTATAAAGTAATACATTTCCATAAGCTCATATATAACATCACTCCCGACGGAAGCAAGAGCCGAAGTCGGGAGTTTTCTTATTGTACATTTTTTATTTAACGGTAAACATTGTATAATAAGTCTTACTTTTTGCCAAAGAATGGAACAATATAAAGGATGAATGAGTATTTTTGCAGCACGAAATAATCATTTCGATATATAATTGCTAGAGAGCTTTTGATAGAATGGAGACAGGTATGATGAAAGATAAAGAAGAAATTAGTGGAAAACTTTTAAGGGCGATTGTTGCCACAGGATTATTGTCATTCTTAGGTGTTTTAAGTGAGACTGCTATGAATGTAACCTTTCCTACATTGATGCAGGAATTTGGAGTTAACACTTCGACTGTGCAGTGGCTTACCACCGGTTATTTACTGTTGTTGTCTCTCATCGTTCCACTATCTTCCTTCTTTATTCACCGCTTTCACATGAGAAGCCTCTTCATTACGGCAAACATACTTTTTACGGCAGCGACATTATTATGTGCCCTTGCACCTGTTTTCCATCTGCTCATATTGGGAAGGATTTTACAAGGTGTTGCTGTAGGTATTTCTCTTCCTTTGATGTTCAATATCGTACTCAACCAGGCACCTAAATCTCATATCGGTATGCTTATGGGAGTTGCCTCTGTAATAACGGCAATTGCACCGGCACTCGGTCCTGTGCTCGGAGGAGTGATAGTGACACATTTGAGTTGGCGGGTTATCTTCTGGTGTCTATTACCAGTATTGCTCATCTCACTTGCATTAGGAATGACATCTATTGAACAGAGTACAGAAACGTCGAAAATAAAATTCAATATTGGCAACTATCTTTTTATAGCATTGTCTTTTATCGCCTTCATCTTTGCAATAGAAGAAGCTTCTAATTATGGGTGGACAAGTATGCGAGTTCTTTCTCTCTTTGGAGTGACACTAGTTACATTGATTATATTCGTTATACTGTCTAAACGCTCAAATAATCCTGTTATACATCTGGAAGTGTTTGGGTACGCACCATTTCTGTTCGGGTTAGCTTATATACTAATCATCCAGTTTTCGGTATTAGCATTAGGCTATATAATACCCAACTACTCACAGTTCGTATGGGACACAAAGCCTTCAGTAGCAGGAATGTTATTATTCCCAGGATGTGTTGTCGGAGCAATCATGACATTTATTGCAGGGCGTTTGTTAGACCGTTTCGGAGCAGTAAGACCAATAATTGTAGGTTGTAGTGCAATAATTATCAGCATGATGCTCTTTAAGTTTTGCGACACGTACACGACCTTGATCTTCATTATTTATTATGTGGTATTCACCTTCGGACAGGGTTTAACAATAGGCAACACGATGACATTCTCACTTGGACAATTGCCCGCGAGTCTTTCTTCTGACGGTAATGCCGTTCTTAACACGCTACAACAATTAGCAGGAGCTGTCGGTACAGCCGTTGCTACAAGCATAATTGGTGCATCTCAGGAAGAGATGGGAAATCTCAGAAGCGGTGCAATAAATGGAGGTGACACGGTATTTACACTTCTCGCTTTCCTATCAGTTATAGCTTTAATAAGCATATTATGTATGTTTCGGAAAAATATAGGCTGTTTTTGGCATTTTTCGAATTTTTACTAAAAAAGGTATCTTTCTGACTTACAATAATTTAAATCAAAAAGATACCCTATTTTTAAGTGATTCCGTTGGGACTGACATTTTTACTTGATATTTTTCCCATAATTATCTTATATTATTGAAACACAATAATTTATACTCTTGTACACCTGTTTTAATAACTTTTACTGTACTTAATTTTGCTAACGCTCTAATTCTTAATGAGTTAAAGGATAAAATATATTCCTTTCCCTCAGGAAAAATTTTATATATCGGGGAAAAATATGGAAAAACTTTTTTTTTTTATTTATCTTTGTACCTAAATAGAAAAAATATTTTAAATGTTACAGAATGTTATCACATAAAATACTCATAAATTTACCTATCCATATTTTAACTAAATATTAATTAATAAATAAAATAATTAAAAGGACCCGAAATTTTTGATGATTTTGATGATTTTGATGACTTCGTTTAATTTCTGTTCCATAGAATATATAAAATTTTATAGATATGAATATAACTTTTTACGCACGGGAAAGCAAAGCAAAGAATAAAGACAGAGGTGAACTGACTTCAAAAATTTACATTCGTCTACGTCAAACAAATTTATTTGATATATCAGGTAACACCAATCTTATGATAAACAATACTTATTGGGATTTCCGTAATCAGAAATTAAAGAATAATATTGTTGTACCTCATAATATAAGAGAAGAACTTTCTTATAACATGAAAAGTATATCAGATTATGTTGAAGAAAGATATAATTTAAGAGATGATCAAACCATCATCAATAAAGCATGGCTCGATGAAACTCTCCTACTCTACCACAAAAAAATTATCCTTCAAGACGAAAGCAACGATATAAACACAATCTTTTCAAAGTATCTTGACAGTAAGAATATTGAAGGCAACCGTCGATCTGCGTATAACGTCTTGCTACGCAAGATGAAGATGTTTCGTATCTATGAGGAAGAAGATCTATACAAGCGTACACGAGTCAAAGAACAGGTTACACTATACAATATCACTCCTGCACGACTTGAAGACTTTTGGTTTTTTCTTATTAACGAAAAAGAACATCTAGACAAGTACCCTTATCTTTATAGTGTTATCAGCAGCAGTATAAGCACGCTAAGAAGCATCAATACTGTTATTGGTATGATGAAGAAACTAAGAGCCTTCATACATTGGTGCTATCTTGAAGAGATTATTAAGAAGAATCCTTTTGATAAGTTTAAGCAGCCCGTAGGAGAACTTTACGGTACACCTATATATATAACCAAAGAAGAAATGGATAAAATCTATAATACAAAGATGTCAGAAGCACTCAATAAACAAAAGGATATTTTTATCTTTCAATGCTCCATAGGTTGTAGAGTCGGAGACCTCCTTAATTTAAAGAAATCCAACATTATCGGTGATTCCATTGAATATGTACCGCACAAGACTCGCAACAAATCCATTAAAATTGTTCGTGTGCCGCTTAATGACAGAGCAAAGGAAATCATAAGTAAATACCAGTCTACTGAAACCAATCGTCTCTTACCCTTCGTCTCTGAGCAGAAATATAACTCTTACATTAAAGAAGTGTTCAAGACAGCAGGTATAAACCGCTATGTAACCATCATCGATCCTAAGACAAGAAGACCAAAGGCTGTCAATATCTCGGATATTGCCAGCTCACACATGGCTCGACGCACCTTTATTGGAAACATATATAAAAACGTCAAAGACCCAGCCCTAATATCCTCAATGACAGGACATACGGAGAATAGCCGGAGCTTCGCCAGGTACAGGAATATCGACGATGATATAAAGAAAGACCTCGTAAAATTTTTGGAATGATGCTTTTTTGTTAAAATAAAGCCGCATATCCTAACAAAGTTTAAATCTTTTCCATATTCTTTGGATTGAAACTTATTCTTACAAGTTTATTTGCTATATTTGCAGCGAATAAACAAAGAATAATTATGTTAACAGATGAAAAAAGTGTCTTAGGACCGTATTATCTCCTAAAAAAGCAGCAATTAGAAGAATTAATAGAGAAAGGCATAGAAGAGCATTTGCAGCAGATTATGATGAAGAAACTACAAAATCTATCAGATAATCTCCTACCCTCTAAACAAGCCGCTCAGTTACTTAAAATAAATATATCCACACTGTGTAAATGGGAAAATTGCTATGGACTCCCGTCAGTTAAGATTAACGGTAAAAAATTCTATCGTTATACAGACATCGCAAATTTCTTAATGCCGGAACCAACCAAATATCAAAGAACAAGAAAAATAATAGAATAAACAAAAATAACAATAAAAACAATATAAAATGGAAAAGAACGATAAACAAACAGAGAATTATCTTGATCCGCAAGAAGAAATCAAGAATTACATTAGAGTCGGTACTGACTACTACAAGAAAATTAATGTAGCAAAGAACTCTCGAAGTGAAGAATGTCTTGTATCATGGTCATACGCTACGCTCATACAGGATAACCTGAAACCTTTTATTCATCTTATTCCTAAGTATGACACCTTCATTAACGAGCCTTCACACGTTGATTACAGGCAAGTAATAGACAACTGTTACAATAAATATTTTCAACTTAGTCACACACCTAAGAAAGGTGATTTTCCTAATATTACGCAATTCTTGCAGCATATTTTTGGCGACCAGATAGAATATGGTCTTGATTATTTAGAGTTACTTTATCTCAATCCTAAGCAGAAACTACCTGTTTTACTCCTTATTTCACAGGAAAGGGGTACAGGAAAGACCACTTTCTTACAATTCTTAGGTGAGATATTTGAGAATAACGTTGCTTTTTGCGGTGCAGAAGCCATACGCAGCAACTTTAATTCTTATTGGGCAACCAAACTTCTTGTATGCTGTGATGAGATGATACTTAAAAATCGTGGTGACTATGAGATGATTAAGAATTACACCACACAGAATCAGATAAAACTTGAATTTAAAGGCAAAGAAGCCGTACCAGTAGAGTTTTATTCTAAATTTGTATTCTGTTCCAACGATGAAGAATCACCCGTCATTATTGAGCCGGGCGAAGACAGATATTGGGTAAGAAAGATACCCGTACTCACTGATTCCGACCCTAATTTTATGGATAAGTTAAAGAGAGAGATACCAGCCTTCCTTTACTATTTAAAACACAGGGCACTCAGTATTCCTAAATCAGGCAGGTTTTATTTTGCAACGGAGCATATTATGACCGAAGAAACCCGGATTATCATGATGCAGAACAGTGAACTAAAAACTGACATCTTATTACTACTCGAAAATCTCTTTAATACTACCAATAATGATACTTACACATTCTGTTTACTTGATATTGTAGAGATATTAACAAAGAAATTTGGTAAACAATATCAGCGTAAGGAAGTTAAAGATATTCTGAAAAAAGATTGGAAACTTGCTCCTGCAAATAATACATCCACATATAATAAAATTACTTACAGTCCACAAGAAGACGGTTATCTTATCCGTAACGCCAAAGGACGCTACTATACCATAACCAAGTCTATGATGGAAGATATGATTGTCAAGACACATTTTTATTAATATGGTAAAAAACGATACCCTTAACTTTGCCAAGAAAGGGAAAAACGATGAATTTTACACAGACCTAATAGATATAGACAAGGAACTATGTCACTACACCTCTATTTTTAGGAATAAAGTAGTATTATGTAACTGCAATGATTCTACTGATAGTAACTTTTATCGGTATTTCACGATGAATTTCTTTAATCTCGGATTAAAAAAACTCATCTCTGTAAGTTATAATAAAGGTGGTAACGGCGAGTGTTATATATATAATGTCAATAGAGGTCAAGACCCCTATTTAGGCAGCAGAGGTGACAAGCACCTCGCAAATGGTTGTCTAAGAGTCCGACTGAAAGGTGACGGCGATTTCCGCAGTCCTGAATGTATCGATCTACTAAAGCAAGCGGACATCATCGTCACAAACCCACCCTTCTCACTCTTTAGAGAATTTATAGCACTCATGTTCAAATATAGCAAACAATTCCTTGTCTTAGGCAATATCAATGCCGTAACCTACAAAGAGATTTTTCCACTCATCAGAGATAATAAGATGTGGCTCGGACCTTCCATAAAGAGCGGAGACCGTAAATTCTATATACCCGACAACTATCCACTTAATGCCGCAAGTTGCGGTATAGACGAAACCGGACACAAATTTATCCGTGTTAAAGGTGTAAGATGGTTTACCAACCTCGACCACAAAAAACGACACGAATCCATCCTTCTCACGAAAAAATACTATCAATAATTAACTACACTTTCTCAAATCTTGTAACCAACTTTTGAGAATTTTGTAACCAACTTTTGAGAATTTTGTAAATGCAAACAAAAAATTTTTTCAATCATCAATCACCAATAATTACAGGCTCCTTTAAATACACATACCTGTATTTCCATACATCTATACTTCCATACTTCCGTACTTCCGTACATATATACTTCCATACTTCTATACTTCTACATTTACGGACTTCCAGAATTCCATACTTACATACTTCTATACTTCCGTACTTATATACTTCCATACTTCTGTATTTATATACTTCCATAAATACACTTTCATATAATAATATAAAAGACAGGAACAAGAAAGTAAAACAAGAAAAATCCAAATTACCTCCTGTTTTTAATTCTAAGACCATAAACCACATAAATCCTAATATTGCCCATAAAATAAAAAACATCCTCTCATACGGGCTAATTTTAGGCTCAAATGTAAAATTACAAACTTATATCACATATCAAATTAAGCATACCTATAAATTTTTCACCAACCTCCCAACTGTTAAAAATCTTTTCGTACTTTTAAATTCCAGGAGATCAAAACTAACAAAAACTTCTCCTGATACTTATTACAAAAAATATTTTTTCATAAAAAATAAAATACAAATTACCTCCAAAATCAAATTAGCATCTAAAATACAACAAAAAACATATATTTTAAATATCCAAAACCATAAAAATATAATTTATGGATATTTTTTGGATAATTCACAACTCTATGAAAATCAGCAAGTTGATATTTAAGATAATTCAATTAAAAACAAACAAAATATGACTAAAATAAATAAGCATAAAAAAATATCCAAAAACTATAAAAGGATAATTTTTAGATAAATGTAGGATAATTCATAATAAACTGTAATTCAAATAGTTGATATTTAATTATAAAAAACAAAATATATGAAGAAATACATACTTTACACTGAAACACATAAAAAAACACCCAAGGATAATTATCGGATAATTTATGGATATTTTTTGGATAATTCACAACTCTATGAAAATCAGCAAGTTGATATTTATTGTAACTTTTTGAAAAAATTTTTTTGGCAAAAATTATCATCCCACAATCTCCCAAAATCACTTTTTCGCCCCAAAAAAGTTCAGATTTTTTTTGCCGCAGGGGAAAAACTAACCGAAATCTTTACAAAATTGCGTCAAAAGATATTACCCAGCGCCCCCTTCCAACCAAACGAAGGAAAATATTCATTTCCCTTGAGCCAAAAAAGAAAAAAAATAGCGTACAGAAAAAACCGACAGGAAAAAAATCTCCCAGCCTTAATTTTTTCTATACTTGCAAGTAGTGTTTTTGTGGCCACAAAAACCTCCTTGCCCTTTCTCCGTCTTTCAGACCGGAGCTTCGGGATTTGGTCTGCTCGTAACTCGCAGCCCTTTTTTCTTGACCAGAATCAGATATTTTACGACAAATATTCCTAATTTTGAAAAATATTTACATCAAAAAATCCAATACAAGTGTATTGATTTTAAAAACTAAAATAGAACTCAAAACTCATGAATTTAAAATTTTTCAGTTATGAAACAAGCAGATAAAAAACAAAAAAGAGGTAGAATTATAAAAATCCGACTTACCGAAGAAGAGTATGAAATGTTAAAATCCAAGTCCAGATTTTCATCATCAAAATCATCTTTTATCAGAAAATTGATAAATAATGCCGATGAAGAAAATATCAGAAATAAGGTTATTAGTATGATTGAAATAAAATCTCTATTTAAGAATATCTCTCTTAATTTCTCCGAAATAGGCAATAATATCAATCAGGTAGCAAGAGTTGTCAATCTACAAGCCAGTCAAAATATACAGGCAGAAGAAACTATCAGAAATGAATTCCTGCCGCTAATAAAATCCTTACAGGATGATATCAAGAAATTCAGGCTATCCAATAGTAGACTATACGATCAAATAAAAAAGAAATAACCTTATCATATATACAAGAAAGAGGATATGTACTTTAAACATATTCTCTTTTTTTTATATCCAGGCTTCAAAACATTTTATTATCCCTTAGGTAATTACCTTACATTATGGCTATTAAATTCTTCCTTACTTATAGACTTCTTTACTTCCATACTTACATACTTCCATACTTCCATACTTCCGTACTTCCATAATTCTTTACTTCTGTACTTCCATAATTCTTTACTTCTGTACTTCCATACGTCTATAATTCTATACATATTTACTTCCATAATTCCATCTATCATTTTTTTTTCTTATATTTGCATACGAAATAAACCAAACAATATTACGAAAATATGGATTATACAGAAGATGAGGTAAGAAATATTGCCTTAAATACATTAGGTTTTAAAAATGAGGAAGGGATAAAAGCCGACCTTGGACAGCTTACTACGTTTAAGTCACTAGGTTTTTCTTGTAAAAATGATAATCATAAACCTGACGGGTGGTACTTACCGGAAAAGAAAACCGATGTAGCAATTATTATAGAACTCAAATCATCGAAAAAGAATATAAAAGATGCCAAATGGATAAAGGAATTACTTGAAAACATAAAAGTAGCTCAGACCAAATATAAAAATGTAGTAGGTATATTATATAATGGCATAGATGTAAGTGTATATAAGAATCTTCAATTATACGAAGACAGTGATACTCTACAAAACAAAGAATATTATCTATCTCTTTTCAATCACTCTACAATAGATAAACAACATATCTATACTGTAACTAAAAGAATAAACGACAGTCTGCATATTAATTTCGGAATAAAGAATCTCTATCACCGAATGATATTTACAGCTTGTGCGCTTGTTGCTGTAAAAGAAGGTGCACTCGTATCCGTAGGTATGGATTATAATGATATGCACAATATTATTTTAAACCAAATAAATAAAAGTCTTAAATTAAGTAGACAGCAAAACAGTAAGCTCAGTTTACTTGCGGAAGTTTATTCTGAAATTAAGATGAATAATTACGGTAATCAAAAAGCCATCAATGAGTTTATAGAAGACGTAAAAGATATATCCAGATCGGTAAACTCAGATAACTGGAACGGAGAAGATGTTATGGGTATCTTCTTTAATGAATTTAACCGATATAAGAAAAAGAGCGATAGCGGACAAGTCTTCACACCGGACCATATAACGTCATTTATGTACCGCTTAATAGACGTAGATAAGGATTGTTATGTACTAGACGCTGCCTGTGGATCCGGAGGTTTCTTAGTCAAAGCTATGTGTAATATGATAAAAGAGGCAGGAGGAATAAATACAAATAAGGCAACTATTATTAAACAACAGCAGCTCTTTGGTATTGAATTTGACAGAGAAATTTACGCTCTTGCATGTGCAAATATGCTCATACATAAAGACGGTAAAACCAATATAGAACAGATGGATACCCGTACAAATGAGGCATGTAAATGGATAAAAGAAAAAACGCAGGCAAAGGATAAGGTCAAAGTACTAATGAATCCGCCTTTTGAACGTAAATACGGCTGTAAAAAAATAGTAGCCAATGTCCTTGATAATGTACCGCCAGGTACAAAATGTGCTTTTATATTGCCAGATAGGAAACTTGAAAAAGATAATATGAAAGGATTACTTAATCACCATTGTCTGGAGAAAATAATAAAACTTCCTGAGAAGGTCTTTGAAACAATGCCAACATCCATCTTTATCTTTGAAACTGGCAAAAAACAGAATAATACTGAAATCTTTGCTTGTTATATAGAAGATGACGGGCTGGAAACAGTTAAGAATCAAGGCAGACAAGACATAAAAGATCGCTGGCAAGAAATTGAAGATAAATGGATTGACATAATACATAAACAAACAGGTGATAAATCCATTCAATGGTTAAAGCCACAAGAACATTTAAGTTATCAGATGCCAATACCTGAAATAAAGCTCTATGAAGAAGATTTTATGAAAACCGCCCTTGATTATGTAATGTTTAAAGAGAATATAAATAAGGACAAACTAAAAGATAATTTACTTACTGCAATACTATACGGAAAGGACAATATATGAAACGAATAAAAGACAAAGATTTTAAAGAATTTAAATTATCCGATATTTTCCAAAAGGCTATAAGAGGTAATGCTATCCGGTTACAGATAATAAGAGAAGGTAATATGCCCGTAATAGCTGCATCAGGAGTTAATCAAGGTATAGCAGGATATTATGAATTAGATAAAATGTACGAAAATAAAATAACTATCTCTTGTAATGGAGTAGGTAGCGGAAGTACCTTTTATCATAACTATCCCTTCTATATAACAGGTGATGCCATCGTATTAATAGAAAAAGAAGAATATAAACAATATTTCAATGATTATGTATCGCTTTATCTTACAACAACTATAAATGCAAAATTTACAAAGGTATATACATACGAAGATAAATGTACAGCAGATAAAGCACTTCAAACAACCATTCTATTACCAATAACAAAAGAAGGAAATCCCGATTGGCATTATATGGAAACTTTTATGGAAAGGAAAATAAAGCAGGCAAAACAAAGACTTTCTTATTTAAGGAATATTGAAAAGACTATATAGACATCAAATAATATTCTCCGACTTTATATTAATATCTTTTTTTTTACTACCTTTGCATAGTAAAGAATATAGATATGGATGATTTAAGATGTTCTATATTGTCATCATCGGGTAACTTCCCCGGCATTAAATATAATGAAAACAAAGTATCAAAAGGTGTAGCCGAACTTGTAGCTATGCCTAATCTTGAAATGTTCAGTGATGAAAAACTCACGATAGAACAGAAACAGGAAATACTAAAAGAGTGGTGTTCCACCAATGATAGAATACAGAACAAACAATTTCATGTATCTATATCAGCTAAGTCTACCACAGCAACAAAGGAAGAACTATTACAGGTAGCAATGAAATACCTTGATTATATGGGTTATGGTAATAATCCCGCATTTATTTACTTCCATAATGACACAAAAAATAATCATATACATATAGTAAGCGCCCGGGTAGACAGCAATGGAAAAAAAATAGATGATTCCTTTGAAGCCGTCAAAGGACATAAGTTTATACAACAATTACTCGGACATAATATAGAACAAGAAACTAAAGACAAGATAGATCAGGCAGTAAATACAGCACTAACTTATGATATACAAAGCGTAAAACAATTTATGTCTATACTTCAATCTATGGGCATTAAATGTAAAGAAGACAAGGATAAACAATTACTCAATCTATATAGGTTACATCATACACAAAAGGAAATAAATTTTAAGGAAATCGAGAAACGTATAGAAGAAAGCAAACAAAACAGCGCAATAAGAGAAGCCCGTCTCCGACAGTTAAAAGCTATTTTTCAGAAATACCAAGGAACTTTTTCCACAAGGGAAGAGATGAGCGATTTTTACAGAAAGAATTTTGGCGTTGAGCTTGTTTTCTTTATGAAAGGCAATAACAAAACACCATACGGATATACCATTATTGATCATAAAGAAAAAATTGTATACAAAGGCTCAGAAATAATGAAACTCTCTCAACTACTGGAGATGAATAATAAAAAAGAGTCATTCGATATGAACAAATATATTGAAAAGCTCTTCCAAAGAAAAAAGCTTATGAACACCTATCAACTTGATAAACAGTTGAGACATGATCTAACTGGTGTTCGTGAAGGAAAGATTATAGTTAGAGGAGGTAAGGCATGGGAAATCAGTGATTCTAATTGGCAACGTTTACTTTATAATACCCGTATCTCACAGATTTATAGATTCCGTCCATCTACTAAGCAGCAAGCAGAGTTACTTTCTCAATTTTATAATGTTGACGTCAAAGATGTTAAGATACATAATAAAGGTAAAGAGCAAAAAGATGTCTTCCATAATATTGTCATAGCCTTAATGAAGAAGAACAAAGAAAAAGCTATTCAAGAGCTCCGCTCTCGAAACACTTATATATGGCAAAAAGACGGACACATTTATGCCATTGACAATAAATTCTGTCAGATAACAGAAATCAGTAAAGACGAATGGGAACAGCTAAAAACAGATAATTGGGAAAATGACATAAAACAGGCAAAAGAAGCGGCAGAAAAAGAAGAATTTGAGAATCATGATTATGTATATACAAAAGAAAATCAGGAAGACGATCTTGATTATGAGCTCTTTGATGAATATGAAGAGGAAGTATCTTATAACAATGCACCTTCACAGGGTTCAAGTCTACATGTAGATGTAGCAGGCGTAATATTAGGATTGGGTAGTGGTGACTCACAGGGACAGAATACTTCTACATCATTAAAGAAAAAGAAAAAGCGTAAGTAATCATATCTATATAGGGTATATATTACCTATTCACATTATTGTTAGCACATAGCAGCATACTTTATTATTTAAATGAGGTCTATCCACATAACTACACACCTCTCAATTTTACTACCCCTCCTTTTTCCCGTGTGTATCTTTCAGCTAAGGTCGCCAGTGGCTAAAAGACTTGCCAAGTACCGCCGTTTTTACTCTGTAAAAACCGTCTATCAGTGAGAAATACTTTCTCCCTGATTCCTTGTCTAACCGCACTTTAATCTTATAATGCGCCTTCTTGCTTACAGATACACCCTCCTTATAAAAAGAAGGGGAGAAAAAGAAAATTCTAAATATCATTTTTAAAATTACGTTACCTCTTATAAAAAAAATAGCTGCATAAAGGATGTATGTCCGCAGTAAATATATATTTAATTCATTTAAAATTTGCGAATATGAAAAATTATGATTACTTTTGCTCATATAATAATAAAAGAAACTATTATATGGATTTAGGAACAATTCAAACAAACGGAAGATGTCTATGGAGAGAAAACCTTTCAGCATTTAATCTTTACCTCATCTTTCTTGTAATCGGACTACTAATGTTAAACAGTACATATATAAACAAACAATATGATATGATAGATAAATTAAGTAATATCGTCATATTAGGTATCATGATATGTACACCATTTATGTTGTACGAATTAATCAGAACATGGTATAATAACATAAAAACTAAAATAAAGAAAAAAGCAATAATAATAATAGTTATATCAACAATAACTTTCATAGTATTAGGTTCAAATATTAGTGACGGATATATGGAAATTTTATTTGAAGCACATATTTTCCCCTTTATGATATTACTCATAAAACCTATACTAAAACTCTTTGCTCTAATAAGAATTATAATATAAAGTTAAGAATATAAACATTAAAATTTTAGCAATATGAAAAAGATTAAATTAATTGCATCATTAATGATGCTCGTATTCGTGTGCACATTTACTTCATGTAGTTCAAGTGATGATGATGACAGTAAATCAGTAACAATCGCTGATAACTCTCACTATTTTAAAATTGTTTATGAGTTTGAAAATATCGCAGATGGTCAAGGTAATATAGGAGCATCAGCAGGAAATACAACCACCACAACAGATTTTAAAATTAACGGAAAAACAAATCCTACTTCAACAATATCAGGAGGAGAAATTCCAAACTCAATAAATATAAACAAAAATACTAAAACATATACAGTTGAAACAATAAATAAATGTTATGGATTAGCAACAATAGTAACATATATACCTGAAACAGACGAATATTATAACTCAGAAAAAACAACATTTACAATAAAATACTACTTAGATAACGAACTCGTTAAAACAGACGAAGGTTACATATATATGGAGAATATGAACCTAAAAACCAAAAACACTGTAATTAGTTTTGGTAGTTCCAACAACGGTAGTTACCAGATTATAGCACAATAAATTTACCTCACCTCAATATTTCTTAGGCAGTCATCTCTTTTTAAGAGGTGGCTGTTTTTTTGTCCTCTTTCATATCTCTCGCTTTTCTTATATAATGCTCTTTTTAACGGGCAAAGTTATGTATGGCAGATGACTCACCAAACACCTAAAGGTATTTGGTTAAGCCGTACAAACAAACGGCACATACTTTAAAAGCCCTTGAAAAAATCGCTTTTTTATTTTTAAGAAAAGCGAGCAGTATAGATATTAAATAATAAGATTATGAAAGAGCTAATTAAAATGAAAGCATTTAACAGCAAAACCGGAAAGGTAATGCTAAAAAAAGACATCCCTTACCAGTGGAGCACTAATGACACACAGAAATATTTAGAGAATTACACAAAAGAAAATCGCTATAAATTTTTACGTTTAAGACCTGATAAACTACAGTTCAAATACCCCGATATGGAAGCTTACTTTGTAGATTTTCCCATAGACCTATTTAATATCGGAGATATTATAGTAGACAAAACTAAATTAAAAGATACATCACATCCTGACGGTAAGGTTATCGCCATAGAAGGTGATCATATAATATACAAAGCACTCGATATAACAGGAGGAATGTACGGAGAACCAATCGAAAAAAGAGAAGACGAACTCGAATTTGCGGAACTCTTTTATCCTACCACTATATCGACTGACGACGAAGATGATTATTTTCCATTTTAAACATTATACTCATGTCATATTTTACATACAGAGAAATTAAAGAATTAAAAAATAATCTTCAACCGGAAGATTATGTCATCATCAATAAAAACGGTAAACCACGAGAAGATGACAGTCCCATACACGAAAAGGCAGAAGATTTCTTTAATCGCTTTACTAAGCAGATTATAGAAACAACGACCTGGGAAAAAGAAAGTGAAATCCGAAAGCTAACAAAAAACATAAAAGAAAAAAGTGGATGGGTCACAAGAGATAGAAGAATAAAAGCAAAAATAAATCCTTCCAACAAAGAATGGCGTACACGAAAGTACTGGTATATGATACATGAAGTAATAGATTTAAGGAAAGACCTTTATAACCTTAAATTGACCGTTCCACAAAAGGAACAGGATTTAAAAGACGATGACGGATCTTATATGGAAGATTTCTGTCTTGTAAAGAAAGACTCCATAATGCTATATTATTCAATAGGTGAGAGAAGAGGAGAATTTAAACTTAAATAAACAAACTTTATACAAAATGAAAAAGACTTATATTTTTGGATTCAAGGTAGGCCTTGCAGATAGGCACGAATGTGACAGTTTAGAAAACGATAAAAGACTCGAAAAATTAGTTAAGAAAGCAAGGGAATTAAATGAAAAAGAAAATGAAGAATCATCTGATGATAAAGAACTAAATGACAACGCTTTCTGTTATGAAGCAGAAGAGTTCTGCGAACTATGCAACGATGAAGAGGTAAACCTTGATAAATATTGGCTCTATACGGTAGAAGCAGAAACCGAACCTATCGTTTATCCACAGGTAGATATCTCAGAAAAAAAGGAACCCTCCGACACGCCTCAGACAAGAGCCGAGAAGACTCTTAATGAGTATGTAGAACTATATAATAGGTCAGGTTATAATCTCTCATGGCGACACGACTATGGCGACGGCGAAGACGGTCACGATACTCACACCATAATAGTCATCGACAGGAATCACTCATGTAAAATCCTTGCGGAAGCAGATGACCCTCTAGTAGTTCTTCAACAATTAAAACAAACACTAATAATGAATATAGATAGAGGTAAACAGATGAAACAAATATTAAGGAACATTATCGACAGAGCAAACAGCGAACAAGACATTGTAGCATCTATGTGGGCATTACTGATGGGATTTAACCCCTCTTTAGATGGGTCAACGTTTGACTTTAATTGGGACAATCATGTTCTTACCCTAACTTGCCATAATGGGAAATATAAACTTATCGGCAACGAAAGCAATTATCTCGAAGGGACTATTAATTTATTTTAATAAACAAACTAAGATAAGCATTAAACAAAGAAAATAATTTAAACACAGCAGAGATGGAACAAACAAGAACAAGTATAATAGTCTTAGACTATGGTAATGGCACTGCACATAATATCATAACGACAGACTTGCCCCATAATGCCGACTCGGAGATGATAGAGGAATATCTTGACAAATTAGGGTATGACCTTAGCAACTGTCATTATATGGCAGATGAAGAAAAAAAGATAAAATATGAACTAATAGACTTAACAAACTCTAAACATAAACAATTAACAAAGGATGATAAAAATTTTATAGAAACAATGAAAAATCTAAACTTTATAAACAAAGTAAGAAAACTATCACAAAATGAAAAATGATGAAACAATTACAGTAGAGGTCAAAGGCTATTTTAGTCGTGATGAAATTGAAGAGAGCAAAGACTTTGATGCAAGAAAAGTAAAAGCTGAATTTAAAGAAAAGGGTATCAATGTAAGTCTCAAAGCCATTCTACATAACTATGATTGTTGGCTAACCGACTATAAAAGCGGTTATGTAGACAAGAAAAACGGTATTTTTTTATCTACGCCCTGTGGCTGTAATCCACTATTTTTCCATGCCGAAAAATATACAGGTAAAGATTATCAGAAAACTTATTGGGCTTAAAAAAACAATTATGACACATACACCTTATATATATAGTACATATATCAATACTTCATAAAGCGGTAAACCAAAACTTGTGTAGTCCTAAAAGAAAGTTAAGAAAAAAATAAAATTATATCAATAAATTAGTTACTACAAATTCACCGTTAAACTGATAGTCAAAAATATATTCCTGTTTCTTTGTAATTTTGTTTAATTTCTTGGAGTAATGGTTTATTTTTTTCGAACCAGTCTTCTATTATCATTGTTGTGATGAGTTTTGAAGAATAATGCTTAGAGGTTAACATGCGTGATAGCTGATTTATCTTACCTTTTACCGTATCGTCTACATATAGAATTTGCTTTCCTTTCCTTTGCTTAGCCTGTAATCTTTTTGTTGTCTCGTTTAGCATCAGCAAGAAATCACTCATAGATGTGTTAGATACTTCTGTCATTTTGTTATCTTCATCTTTTTTTGAAACATTTATGTCTTCTTCTGCTGCGATTCCTCTCGCCAGGTCTGACAGTTTCATTGTTTTTTCAGAATTCATTTGCAAAAGTACTAAAATAAATGTATAACATTGTAATATTATTCTTTTATTTAATATATTTTAACTTAATATACGTCTTCTATTCTTTTTAGGATAAAGTCAAATGTCATATTTACAGCATCTTTTACTACTGCTGGAAGTGTTAGCGTACCGACTTCGGTAATAGCTTTAATATCCTTTATTCGTGGGGTAACTACACCGAATTTACTCATAACATCTTCTATCATCTGTTTGAGTTTAATATCATCTTTTGATAGTTTGCTGGTATTAACACGATTAGGAACGAAGAGAATCTGAGCCTCTGTATTACCTTGTTCTTTCAAGACTCCTGTTAAGACGTTAATAAAAATACTTGTACCTTTCAGTATCTTTCTTTCATAATTAAATGGGATAATGATTATATTTGCTGTTTGCATTGGATAAATCATATTTTGATTTTCAAGATCACCCGGCACGTCTATGATTGATATCATTGTTTTGTCTTTCTGTGCAGCATGGAGATAACTTTTCAAATCGGGATCATCAAGTGATTTTCGTCTTATTTCCCATTTTACATCCTTATTAGGATTCTTTGAAAGGTCGTAATTACGTTGTGTAAGGTTGGTAGACTGTGCATCAAGCTCTATTACCTGAACCTTTTTCTTAGCGTCTGCTAGGAAATTTGCCAACATCATACTAATCGTGGATTTACCTACTCCACCTTTACTGTTTGCAACTAATACATTCATAATGCTTAAAATTTTGAAGTTAAATAATTATTATACTTTGCAAATGTAACAATAATTTATCAAAGTACCAAATATTCCTTATAAAATATGTGTATTTTGTCATAAAAAAGTTGTTTTGATTCAAGATTTTGTCTTTAAAGGAAGTATTTACGGTAAGTTATATATATATTGATGTATAGAATTAAATATGTACGGGTGTATGGAATTCTAGAATTATGGAAGTATGGAAGTATAGAAGTATGGAAGTATCGATGTGTAGATATATTCATTTTCTAATAAAGTATACGTTTTTCGTAGAATAGTTGAATAAAAAAAAGGGACAAACAAAGTTTGTCCCCTACCCTTGTTACACCTTATTTATATATAGGTGCCTAAAACGATTATTGTATTTTCTTTCTTCTACCGTAATTATATTTTTTCTTTTCTCCTTTATAATTTAAGTATGAGTACAGTGTTGCAGTTGATATATTGAGCATACGGCAGATTTCTCTTATTGTCATCTCACCATTGCTATATAACTGCTGAGCTGTAATTGCCGTTTGTTTCCTTTTCTCGGATATTCCTTTTGGTCTACCTAATTTTACTCCTCTGTTTCTTGCCGATGCAAGTCCTGCACGGGTACGTTCAATGATGATATTTCGTTCAAATTCAGCGAACATGCCTGATATTTGTAAGAATAGCTGCCCTATCGGACTATTTGAATTTATGCCGTCTGAAAGCGATATGAGTTCTATGTTTCTGTTTTTGAAAGTATCGAGTATCTCAACGAGATTCCGGAGTGTTCGACCCAGACGATCAAGTTTCCAAATTACTACAGTATCTCCATCTCTTAAATAATCGAGCATCTTTTTTAGTTCTGGTCGCTCTTTTACTGCGGAGATTTTCTCTTTAAATATCATATCACATTGTTCTTTTTCCAATGCCTCCAACTGGAGGTCAAGGTTCTGCTCAGCTGTGCTGACTCTTGCATATCCTATCTTCATATTTTTGATTTTATTAAACGGTGATAAAATTAAAACAAAAATTTTAAATATGCAATTTACATCATTTTTAACATTTATACTTGTAGCATACTTTTTCTACTATGTCATAATGATTATGATGGACTTAAAAGCATCTGACGCTCAAAGCAAAGCTAAATCAGACACTCAGACTTTTAAGATAGCAGAAGATAACGCACCGAAGAATTACGGTGTAACCACTCGTCACGTCGAAGAAATAAAGACTAAGGAAGATATGCAGAAAGATGACATGGAATCCATACAGCAAGAAGGTGAATTTCAGGAAGACGATGAATACATGAGACAGATGGGTATAAACCCCGAAATGCTAAATAACCCAATAGATGAGCATGATACATCTCTTGCTTCCGACGCAGAAGAAGCTATGAATAATTATGGTGAAGAAAATATCCCAGATGATTTTGATCAAAATCAGGATATTGAAAGCGAAATACAAGACGGAACGCAAAAAATCTATCTTGGTCTAAATAAGGAAAAAGAAAGACACTGGGAAGAAATGCTATTTAATGCACAAGAAAAAAATCTCTTTGCCGGTGCCTTTACCTTACAAGACGAAAAATATGCCATAGCATAAATTAGTAATAACAAACATAAAAAGGAAACTAAGTTGAAGAGGAATTAAATGTAGTTTACCTTAAAGAAACATTTTATTAACTCTTTAATAATTAACAAACAGATGAAAAAATTATTTTTTTTAAGCGCTGCTTTCCTTTGTTTAGGACTAACATCATGCAGCAACGACAGTGACAGTGACAGTCAAAACTTTAACGTTGAAACCCAAAGCGGAATTAACAAGTTCTACGGAAATTTACAAGCGGAAAAAACACCATGCGAGAGTAAATCTGGAGCTACAAAACCTTTAAAAGCCGCTGGTACAAAATGGGATGAGACAGACCGTATCGGTATCTATTCAAGTGATTCAACAGACACTAATGTAAAGGCTTTCGACAACTCTCAGTGGATAACACAGAAAGGTAATGGTTATTTCGATCCAGTTGAGTATGGAACAGTTTATTACTTTACAAACAAGAGTGATATCACTTTCACATCTTACTATCCTTATAGCGCATCAGTAAGCAAGGCAAATCCTGTACGCACTTTTACTATTACTGACGCGAACCAGGAAGATGACTACGAAGGCGGCAAACCAAACATTGATATGCTTTGGGCTCAGTCAACAGTTACTCCGACTGCTAAACCATACGTTAACTTCGTTTTCCGTCATAAAATGGCAATGGTACAGGTTAAATTTACACCGGGTGTAGGTAATCCTGAGCTTGATAAGGATGGTACCTTTACATACGATAATGCAAACTTAACAGGTACATTTAATACCTTGACAGGTGTAGCAACTGCAACAGGAACAGGTACAATGACACTTACCCGTAACTACGCTAAGACAATCGACTTTATCGTATTCCCAGGTGACATCCAGACAGGTTACTTGACATTTGCAGTAGACGGTAAGGAGTTCTATCTTCCAATGTCTAAACTCACACAGGCTGAACAGCCTCTTGCAAAATTTGAAGCAGGTAAACGATATACTCTCAACGTTACTCTCTCTCAGTCAGAGGCACACTTCGGAGACCCAGACGACAGTAACACATGGTTTACTATCGAAGATTGGGTAAATTCAACAATAGATGATGTAACTGCAACTAACGAGGCATAAAAGAAATATAAGCATAAATAAAATTTTAGCTTATAGGTTAGCTGAATTCACGGGAGGGGCTTTACCCCGATTAAACCGAGGCTACAAGTTCCTCCCACTTTAAAAGAAAATTTTAATTTTAAACAAAATGAAAATAAAAGTAATCAAAACAATTTTGCCAGCACTATTTCTTAGTGTAGCAATGACATCATGTATCGATGAGACATCTGAGCCGACTCAGTATCTTACTCATGATATCGAAGCTATTTTCCACGGCAACGTCGTAACTAACGGTAGCTTTGAAAAATATTGGGAAAGAGGCGCACAGATTGGTGTAACTATCGATACAGACTCTATCGTAAACTATCCTATGACTTCAACTGGTTATGGTGGGTTTACATCAAACCTTACTTATTACTTTACATCTCTTAGCAACGTAAGATTTACCGCTTATTATCCATATAACAGTGGTGTAAGTCTCGCAGCACCTACACTCACGACGACTCTGACATCAGCAGATCAGACTAATTCTGATGCTATCGACTTTATGTTCGCCGAACAGGAAGCTAACCCACAGAACCCTCGTGTAGACTGGACTTTCTATCATGCAATGTCAAAGATACGTCTTGTCTTCCACGATCAGTATGGAAATAAGATAGAAAATTCTGTAGACTATATTATAGACGGTCTTTATAATGAAGGTGTATTTAATACCCAGACAGGAGAAGCCAGCGGTAAAGGTACAGGTGGTACGGTTATCTCAGGAACTATTCCGGCTGGTAGTAACGGCGATATCATCATCTTCCCTCAGCCAGAACATGAAGTAGATATTACAATCAATATCGGTGGTCAGGTACTTGAAGATACTATTACCATTCCAAAGACCACAGGAGGTACAATACAGATTATAGATGTAGAAATAATTAAGATTGGCTCCGAGAGCGGTTATGACGTTACTTACGTTCCTGGTACTATCGAGAAATGGGAGGACGAGAAAGCCGATGACGTCGAAGCCGGCACATATTAATTTTCTAAACATAAGGAAAGTATGAAGAATTTAGTAAACAAAGTAAACCACGCTTTATCAAAAGCAATCGGTTATGTCGGCTATAAAGCCGTGGCTCTCGTTGCCTTCCTACTCGTATCGATAGGTCCAACTTCTGCAAAAGTACTTGACAGTGTACTAAATGAAGTAAAAACAGAGTTTGACCAAGGACTAGAACCTGTACAAAGTCTGTGCTATATTATAGCAGCAATCATTGCAGTTCTAGGTGCATTTAACATCTTCTTTAAGATGCAGAACGGTGATCAGGATGTAAAGAAGACTATTCTTCTTGTCATCGGTTCTAGTGCAGGATTCGTAATTCTTGCATCTCAATTACCAAAATTACTTCAAAAAGGAGGATAATGAGTAAATCAAGACACTTATTCAAGGGGCTTCAAATGCCCCTTGAATTTGCCGGAATTAAAGGACGTTTTCTTCTATACGCAGCGATAGCTGTCGGTATTGGTTTGATAGGTGGATTTATGTTAATGGCAATAAGTCAATTTTTAGGCTTTGGAGCAATGGTAGGTGCAGTACTTATAACATATATAATTATCCAACTATCTCAACGCAGAGGACTACATCCTAAAAAACAAGATAAAGGACTATTTAGAATACACACTATATATACGCATTAAAAATGGCTAAACAGCAAGATTTTCCATTAAAATACACCTCTCTTGAAGAAATTACCGCAGAAAGTGGTAAAAAATACGGTATACTCTATTCTCGAAAAGGTGATATGACGCTGTTCTTTAAGATAGAAAACCCAGTACAGAAATATTGTGCAGACACCGAAGAATATGAAAGATTCTCCGAAATAATACTGCACATGACAAAAACATTGGGAGAAGGCTATATACTACAAAAACAAGACATATTCTCCCGCCAGACATACGAAATCAAAGCGCCAGCAGATGCTAATTTCCTTGATAAAGCTTACTTTGATTTCTTCAACGGACGTAAATACACAGAAACTACTACATATCTATCTATCACATTGGAAGTTAAAATCAGTAACCTCCAGATGAAGTTTGATATGAAGAAATACGAGGATTTTCTTGCAAAAGGCGATAAAATAGAAAATATCCTCTCACAAAACCAAATTGCCTACGAGCGACTTAGTACAGAGCAAATCCGTGAATTAGTCGCACGATATGTTGCTCAGGATTTTAAACAAGGTGCTTTTTCTTTTAACTCATTTAAAGTCACTAATACACATATTGAAATGGGTGACAGCAGAGTTAAATCATATAGTCTTATCGACCCTGATGACGTCAAAGTAATGTCAGACGTTAAGACTTATACAGTAGCAAAGACTGCAACAGTTAATATACCAGTAGACTTTATGGCGTTCCTTCCCGAAATGAACGGTATGGAACACATTATATATACACAGACTCTATTTATACCAAATCAAAATAAAGAAAAACAGAGACTCGATCAAAAACAACGTCGTCATCATTCCCTCCCGGACCCTTCAAACAGAGTAGCAGAACAGGATATAAATGACGCACTCGCTATGCTTGCACACGAAAACAAAAACCTCGTATGGACAAGCTTTAATATAACAGTCAAAACCGATGATGATAATCTCTCTAAATTTACCAACAATCTCGAAGCTCAATTAATGGACTTAGGTATTATGATGGTAAAAAATGATTATAATCAGCTCGAGCTCTTTATATCTAATGCACCAGGTAATGCTACATCAATAAACATAGATTACAACAGATTCCTATGTATGGATGATGCAGCCGTATGTTTCTTCTACAAAGAAAGGATGAAGAAAAGTGAGATAACACCAATTAAATCTTACTTTACAGACCGTCAAGGAATACCTGTATGTATAGACTTAACAGGTAAATCAGGAAAAAATAAACTTACCAATAATTCCAATTTTTTCTGTTTAGGACCTTCCGGATCTGGAAAATCAGTAACCATCAACGAAATCGTTGCACAATGGCGAGCACAAGATATGGATATAGTCATTGTTGATACAGGAAACTCGTATATATCAAACAACGAATATTTCGGTGGTACATATATTACATATACCGAAGATAATCCAATCTCGATGAACCCATTTAAAATATCAGAGATAGAATATAGGGAAAACTTCAATGAAAAGAAAGCCTTCCTTCTGTCACTTGTATCTCTTTTATGGCTGGGTAATAATGCACAACCAACAAAAGTAGAAAGTCAGATATTGGAACAATGTATCATCGAGTACTACCGCTATTATTTTGACGGTGGCAATGAAATGACAGAGAGTCAAGAAAACTCACTTCGTGAGAAACTTTATCTTGATATGAAGCAAAGCGGTAAATATGGAGAGATACAAATGCAAAACCTCCGTGACCGTCGTATGCTTGAATCAATGCAACAGATGATAAACCGTCAGGAAAATAAGGATAACAAACCACAAAAATCATTAGAAGAACAGGTTAAAATATTAACTGACAAAATAGAAAAACTAAAATCCCTTGCTCTTAGCACCGATGAAGGCGAAGCCAAGAACGCACAGATAGGTATACAGAAACTATCAAAGAAACTGCGTCGCTTAAAGAAGAAAACAGAAGAATACGCAGCAGAGCAAGACGAAGAAATAAGAGACCTTATGCGCCAGGATGCCGACCGTGAAATAGAAAAGATGAAGAAGAATATGCAAAATCTCCGTGTTACATCCTTATCATTTAATACCTTCTATGAGTTTTCTTTAATTCGTATACCACAGATACTAGAAGATATTAATAAAGGTTCAGAAACTATCAATAAAGTAAATTTCGACCTAACCGCATACAAATATCTCCTTGCACCATTTTATAAAGGTGGTAACAGAGAGACTACATTAAATAAGGAAACCGACAGTTCGCTTTTCGATGAAAAGTTTATTGTCTTTGAGATAGATAATATCAAGGAAGACAAGGTTCTGTTTCCAATCGTTACACTGATTATTATGGATGTCTTCATCCAGAAAATGCGTATAAAGAAAGGTCGTAAGGCTCTAATTATCGAGGAGGCTATGGAAAGCTGTCACTACACCAGTTATGGCAGAATTTATCAAAAATATGTATAAGACGGTCCGTAAATTTAACGGTATCGTCGGCATAGTGACTCAGGAACTTGACGACGTTATCAACAACAAAGAAGTCGCAAATGCTATCATCAACAACTCTGATGTTAAAATACTTTGTGACCAATCAAAATTTAAAGATCGCTATCAAGAAATCTCAGAATTACTAAGTTTAAATGAAACGGCACGCAGAAGAATTTTCACAATAAACAACTTAAATAATAAGGAAAACAGAAATTTCTTCCGCGAAGTATGGATTTGTCGTGGTCTAGACAACGATGTCTATGGTGTAGAAATACCACCTGAGCAGTATTGGGCATTTACTACCGAGCGACCTGAAAAGGAAGCCCTTATGCTCTATAAAAAATACTATGGTGGAAATATCGTCGAAGCCATCAAACATATCACAGCCGACATGAAAAAATCCACGGCAAAAAGTTATTATGATTTCGCAGGAATGGTTAACTCACATAAAAATGTAATGGAACTATGGTAAAAAAACTTTTTATATCAGCACTATTTCTCTTTGCCACCTTAACAGGAGCCAAAGCACAGTATATTATATACAACGATACACAAAACGAAACAGAAGTAGGTAATTTAGCTATATGGCAAACTATCGAAATGAGACAAATTACAGCTCTTGAAGCCGAGCTTGCAACTTTAAAAAAAGATATTGCCGCCTACTTAAAAAGTATCGATGAACTGAAAAAAAAGGAACAAGACCGTCTGGAAACAGACGCAGAGGCTTTCCGTGATGTAAAATGGTATGAAATATTCTCATCCAATCCGATCCGTGACCGACTTGACTATGAAGTTAATGCCATGAATGAAAGAGCAAAAACCATCAAGCAGGCACAAAACGAGAAGAAAAAAGACCTAGTAGACCTTGATTTGCTTAATCAGAAAATCAAAAATACCACAGACCGCCTTAATAAATATAATAAGATTGTAGCCAACACTGATGGCTCATCAGACGGTAAAAATATGATTTCCGCCCTTGACAGAATGAAAACCGCCAATCAGATAATAGACGATATATATAAAGACAATATCGAACTTTATCAGGCAGAAATCCTTGTACAAAACAGAGATGTAAAAAAGAAATAATATGGCAGATATCTCCTCTACATATTTACTTCATCTTGATTCTATATGGAAATATAGCCAATCTATCTGGGATGAATTCTCAGGTATGGGGCTCGCAGCCGGTCAAGCCCTAGGACAAGCAGTCGCTACGCTGCTAATAGTAATATATGTCTTTAAGGAAATACTACCAATGATAAAAGGCGATATGACACTTGATGTCACACGCTTTATAAAACCAGTAATAATATTCGTTACTATAGCAATGTGGGGAGAATTTTGCAAAGGTCTCTTTACCCCATTTAAAGCAGGAGCAAACAAAATAGAAACAGTTGCTACATCAAAATGGGATAATACTGCAAAGAAACTATATAAAAGTACCATTGAATATAACGAAAAACTCTCAGAAGTCAATATGACCGCTCTTGCTCTTGCAGCCGAAGATCACGAAAAAGGGAAATCTATAATAGATTTAATAATATCACCAATCAAAACTGTAATGTCTCTGTTAGGATATCTATTTCAAATGATAATCACGGCAATACAGACAGCACTAATGGCTTTCCTTGTATCTATTATATGGGTAATAGCAATGCTACTTATGAATATAAGCTGTGCAACAATAATGATGGGCGCAGTCATATCCCTTTGTGTAATGGCTTTTTTAGGACCTCTAACCTTCGGACTCTCTATATACGATGATTTCTCAGAAATGTGGATAAAATGGCTCACAAACTTCTTTTCAATAGCACTATATCCTATAATATGCTGCGTAATACTTGTACTACTATCATACGCCATCGACGCATCAGTAGACTCTGCCATGGCAGACGTAAACAATTTTGTTAAAAACGCAAAGATACTTGAAGCAAATCCCACAGCAGAGATGTGGGCAAAGCTTAAACCACAGATGCAAGCGATTCTGAGTAATCCGATAAAAATAATAGTAATGCAAGTAATTCTTGGTTTTGCCAGCATACAACTTCTTGCAACTACGCCCACTCTAGCAGCAGCAATCATTCCGGACACAACAGCCGTTAAAACCGCAGGTATCATAGACAATATGTCTAACGCACTTGCAAAGGCTAACTCAATGATGCCACACAGGCATAAGAAGATTATAGACGAAAAGAAATACAGTAAACTAATAAGAGAAGATATAAAAACAAAATTACAAACAGAAAGCGGACAAGCCAAAACCCTTGAAGAAACATTTACTGCAAAGGTAAAGCATAACTTTATCACCCGTGAAATGGAAGTTGTCGGTGTAGAAATGAATCAGTCGATGTATATTTTCGATAAAGTAAAAGTTATCCTAAAAGACACAGAAGGCAATGAAATCAGGAAAGACTTCAATGACCTTGACGAAAAGACGCAGATAAGGATTTACGAAGCACTATACGGTCAAGACTTACTTAATGAAGAAAAACCATATATGAAGGTACGCACAGGTTGGTTTATGACCGATGTAGACTATCAAAACTATTATAGAGATAATAGAACAGAAGATTTTAATACTTCAACAACATACGAAAATCAAAACAACAATAATAATGATGATAAACTCTAAATATAAAGCCCTATGAAAAAATTACTTATTATATCAGCAATTATATTTATCTCCGGTGAGATAAAGGCACAAATGCCAATCTTTAACGCAGACGTTAACGCTGCGCTTGTTGCTTACAACGAAGAAAGAATAAGCAAACAAAAAGAAAAAAATGAGCAGCTTCAAAAAAGTATTGACGAATCAATAAAGAGATATGAAAAAATCACCGATTGGGTTCGTCAGGAAAAAGAATTTGACGACATGGAAGCAGCAAGTAAGCTAACGAGTGCTAATAAATTAACACTCCTAAAACAGCTTAAAGACCTGATACAGAAAATGTATAACGCAGAAAAAATATACATCAATATATGTGGTCTTGACCCTACACTTGCCATCTCCAAAGGCTTTGACTGCGCTTCGCTCATTGAAGAAGCCAGTCTTCATAATACTCGCATAATAAACCGAGCATCAACACTAGTTAGTATGATTACCAACGAAGATATGCGAGCTACAAACTCTCAGATAATGGATATTATGAATGATACAGATAAAGACTTAAACACCTTTATCGAAAAATGTAACAAGATATATAGGATAATAAAATGAAAAAAATACTTTTTATAATATCTTTCATAATACCTTCTTTTTGCTCAGCACAAGAAGTAGTAGAAGTAGTAGATCAGGCTATGACAACCAATATCCAGAACTTTAAGCAGAATATGCAGAAAGAGTACAATGAAACAAAAGAAAAACTTGGAGAAGAAATTGCACTTGCAAAGGCAGAACTGGAAAAGGTAAAAGAACTCTATAATCGTCTTGCCGAAAGAGAAGAACGTAAAGCACCAGCTTTTGACAAACAATTCCAAAAATATAAGGAATCATACGATAAATGGATAGACAAAATCAAAGAGTGTATCTCAGATATGGAAGACAACGATATCGACACAGAAAGATGGGAACTCGCTCTTGATCAATACATATATGAAATAATCAATATCCAGCGCTCTTATCTAAGCAATGCAGAAAGAGAAGAAGGATACAAACTCTTAGCCGACGCCTTGCAAAGACTCGCAAGTGACACTTTAAAATATAAGTTAAACGATTTTAGTACTAAAAAAGCAAGCAAATGATATCAGAAATGATGTTTTTCGATACCCTCTGGAAATATTCAAAGGATATCTGGACACAATTTAGCACCGACCTATCAGCAGGTGTAGCCTTAGGACAGGCAATAGGCGCAATGTTTATAGTAATATTCTGTGCACAACAATTCCTTCCGGTAATACAAGGCAAAAAAGACTTGGATATACTTCCATTTATCAGACCTTTTATACTTGCGTCAATACTTGCCGCATGGCCCACACTATGTACAGGCATATTCAACGCTTTTGCAACAGGGTCAGATGCAATGGCAGAAAAAACCATAGAAAAATGGGATAAGACAGAGAAAAAAATAGATTCATACATGGATCTTTATAAAAAAGCGGCAGATTTATACTATCAAGGAGAACTCGCAAATGCTGCAACGGCAGATGAAAACACCGAATCATCAAAAAGTATTCTTGATGAAATATCTGGTTGGATAAATAACGCCTTTGTAACTATCAAAAAGAAATTTATAGAAAAAATACTAGGAGCAATAGGAACAGCACTAACAAATCTTGTATGGTTAATAGGTATTGTACTCCTAAATCTCTCAGTCGCAGGAATCCTATTCGGCGCAGTCATATCCCTTTGCGTAATGGCTTTTTTAGGACCTATAGTATTCGGCATGTCCGTACTCGATCAATTCAAAGACGCATGGACTAAATGGGTCACAAATTTTATGTCAATATGCCTATATCCAATCGTATGTTTCTTAGTAGTATACTTAATGTCATTTCCGATAGACTCATCAATCAAAGACACAGAAGCAAAAGTAAAAAAATTCGAAACATTGGTAAAACAACATACAAATGGTTATTCAGAAGATGCAGCAACTTGGAACGAAGCAAGTGACGAGCTCAAAAAACTAGCAGCCGACCCATTCCAATTTGTCATGCTACAAGTAATACTTGTCTTCACCACCTTTGCCGTAGTTGGCGGAACACCGACATACGTCGGACTAATCGTTCCCGGAACGGCTTCGGTATCTATATCCGGCATTATCAATCCAATGGATCAGGTACAAAGAAAATTCACTAAACGATAAACGCATTATGTTAATTGAAAACTTAGAAAACAAAGTAAAACTTGTCCGCATGATATGCCTTGCTGTCATAGCGGCATCAGCCGTCGTTACCTGTATTGCTATTTCTGAGACAATGGCAACTATTCGTAACCAGAACAAAAAAATTTATCTTCTAGACTCATCAGGCATACCATACGCAGCTACACAAACAGACGATGAATATACCTACCTTATGGGTGCTAAAGACCATATCAGACATTTTCACGAATATTTCTTTAACCTATCATCAGATGAAGGATATATAGGTTATACTATAAAGAAATCTCTGTATTTTATTGACAAGTCTGGTATGCAACAATATAAAAACCTTAAAGAAAAAGGATTCTATGATAATATTATAGCAACAACAACTACCACAACCTGTATCTGTGACTCTATCAACATCAATCCTAAGGATATGAGTTTTGTTTTCTATGGTAAGCAAATCTTCCGTCGTCCCTCATCCATTTCGATGAGACATCTTATAACAAAAGGTTACATTACCAATACAAAGAAATCTGAAAACAACCCTCACGGAATGATTATTTCCTCCTGGCGTATAGTAAGTAATATACAGTTAGATAAGACAGAACAATCAAAAATACAAACAGAACAAACACTTGAAAAACAATGAGACTCATACCCAAACAAAAAAGCGAAGACGAACTCTCACCAAAAGAAAAGGAGCGACTCGAGAAAATAAAGAAAAGAAGCGCAATATTTTGGGATAAATTATTTACTAAACTTCATATATACGATTTTATAGAAAAGATGCAAAATCAACTAGAAAAAAATCCAAAGAGATTTGTTAAAGTATACCTGATTATACTTACACTTCTCATACTCCTTCCATTCCTCAATATATACTTCTCATATAGACATGATAAAATAAAAGAAGTAAATGAATTCTACGAGGAAAAAGTTTACTCAAAGCAGGTAAAAAGAGTCAAAGGTGAAGTTGATGTAAATGACTTTATGCGTTTCATTATATATGATAAAATGCAACTTTATCGCCATAAAGAAGACTCCATTATGGCAAAGAAAGTTAAAACTCGTATGGATTCAGTCCGTATCAACTCACTTAGACTTTACAAAACAAGAATGAAAGAACTCTTAAATAACATAAACAATGAATAAAGCAAATATCAATGATTTAAAGAAGAAGATCGACTTAAAGAAAGGAAAATATGTTCTTCCTATGCTCATCCTTCTTCCTGTGTTGTTTATAGGCTACCAAATCTCACAGCTTTCATCTTCTGATGATAAACCAAAAGAAGAAGTTAAAGAAGAGCTGGATACAGATATTGCAGAAGCCGATGTAGATACTACTTTTTCAAGCCGTTTCTCAATCTTAACGGAAGAGCCTAAATATATTGACTCCGTATCCGAAGAAGCACAGGAACAGGCACAGGTCGCATCTATCAATGCTCAGCGTCAGCAGTCCCTGCAACAACTGGATATGCTCCAATTAGAGCTAGAACAAGCAATGAAACAGCAACCTAAGCAGGAGACAACAGAAGAAAGAATCGAGCGCAACCGCCGAGAAGTAGAATATCGTTCATCACAGAATCAGTCACGTTATGACCAAAAACAAGATGAGCTACTTCGTAACCTTCAAAAACAGCAGGAAATGCTACAAAAACAGCAGGAAGAGCTCCAAAAGAAGATGCCAATAGCAGTACAGAAGGTTGAAACAGCTGAGCAGAAAAACTCACAAACCTTTAATACTGTAAACGATAATAAAAAAAATCAGTCTTCCAACCTCATTAAGGCTATCGTAGACCAGACAGTCAAACTCCGTGAAGGATTCCGCATCCGTCTTAAACTTATGGAAGATATAAAGATTGCCGATATGGAGCTTGTCAAAGGAGATTACCTCTACGCAGTAGTAACTGCATTTGGTAATCAAAGGGTCAAAGGTAAGGTAAACAGCGTCATCAAAGATGACCGTCTACTTAAAGTCGACCTTGAAATATACGACAATGACGGTATTGAAGGCTTTTATGTACCAAGTAGTGATTTCCGTGAAATTATGCGTGATGCACTCGCTTCATCCATCGCTACTGGTAGCTCGATTACCTTCGACGAAGGCAATAATCAATGGGCAAAATTGGGTGCACGCATGATAGAAGACGCATACCGCTCACTTAAACAAGGTGTAGCATCTTCAATGAAACATAATAAAGCCAGAATAAAATACAACACACAAGTATATTTATTAGACAACGCAAGAAAATAACAAAAAAAACAATAAATGATATGAAAAAAATACTCTTTTTATCCGTTATGCTGATTTCATCAGCAATGAGTCTGAAAGCGCAGACCAATCAGATGACAGAGGACAATACCATCTATGTTAATCAGGACATTACAACTGTACTGCTCTTCCCTGAGAAAATAAATATGGTAGACCTCTCAACAGACAAAATCGCTGGTAATCAAAGCGACAAAAACATACTTCGTATCAAACCGAAGGAGTCAGCTATGCAAGGCGATTTTATGGGTACAGTCACATTAATAGGTGAAAAAAACATCAAGTACTATAATATGGTATACTGCGATGACCCTCAAAAATGTACAACTCTTAAAACAGTAGAACCAAACGAACTTCAATTCTACTCTAATAAAAACACCACAATGTCTGAAAGTGTAATGGCAGATATGGCATGGTCAGTCGCCAATACCAAACGTAAGTTTCATCATGTAACGGCAGAAAAATATGGCGTAAAGGCATGGGTCAATAATATCTATACCGTCAATGACTATTTCTTCATTGATTTCTCACTTAAAAATAAGACGAACATCAAATATGATGTCGATGAGATAAGATTAAAGCTCACAGACAAGAAACAAAAGAAGAATGTCAATGAGCAGACGGTAGAACTTTATCCTGTCTTTATGCTCAATGAAGCACACTCTTTTAGCCGTAACTATAAGAATGTCATCGTAATTAACAAACTTACCTTCCCGGAAGATAAGATTTTACAACTCGAAATATACGAAAATCAGATTTCAGGTCGTGTAATCACCGTACAGATAGAATATTCCGATATTCTTAATGCCGATGCTTTTGATGATACAATGATCAATAATAACGGTTCAAAGAATCTCTATCGTCAAAGATATAATACGCTAAAAGAGGAAAATAAGGTACTTAAAAGCGACCTTAAAGAAGCACAGGAAGCTTTACTATACTCCCGTGAGCAATATGAAAATGGAGAAATACCGGGCATAGATAAATCTGAAATAGAAGATTTGCAGAAAGCAAATGAAGATAAGCTTAGCGAGCTGGAAAACTTGCGTCGTGATAACGAAGAAATACAAGCTAGCTTTGATGCACTCAAAGACTCCAACAAGGAGCTCACCAAAGAGAATATCATTCTAAGAGAACAGAACGAAGATCTCCAAAAAATCAATGATAAACTCACAGGTGAGAAAGAGAAATTGCAGAAAAAGATAGATAAGTTTACAGAAGCTTTCAACGATTAAAAAATTATACTCACTATGAAAAAATTAATTTTAACCTTTGCAGTGATATTCACAGCACTACAAGTTAACGCAGGTAACAAAGATCAGTATCTTGGAATAAACGGCGGATTCCTTTACAAGAACTCCGTAACCTTCTCCCTGAATTACGAAATTGAGACCAATTACCGTAATGCTTTTGAGATAAATGTCATGGGAGGAAATAATTTCGCCAAAGACCCCGACTGTGGCAAGATTTGCCGAGAGTTTTTCTTCAAGGACTACTGGATAGAAGGTGGTCTAGCATGGAAACCCGTCATAAAACACTACAAAAACTCCAATTTAAGATTAAAAGCTGGCGCAAGCGCAGGTTCATATATCAAGGAGTTTAATGCCGCAGCAGTACTGGGATTAGAATACAATATCTACACTCGTGCAGGTGTTGTCTTTACAATCACTCAGGAGAACCATTATAATTTCCTGCGCAAGAAATCCGATATGTTCAAAGCCGGATTATTGCTTGGAATCAAGATACCACTCTAATTTGAAAAAAAATGAAGAAGATACATTTATTTATATTAAGCATTTTATGCTCGATGTCGTTTCTCTCCTGCGAGAAACATGAAGACTTATTGAGCTACGATCGCATCCGCGTCGGTTCTGTCTTGCTATCAGACGGTAGGGTTACAACCCCCGAAAACTATAACAGCAAGACAATGGAAGCAACAGGTATCATCTATTACTTAGAAGGCACTAATGCCTGGGTGGTATCAATGTACGACTGCGGTGAAGCACAATTTCTTGATACCCTTGTAGATGTCACAGACATCTCTACATCACTGACTGCAAAAGACGGACTTAGCAATACTGCATCACTTATCTACCAAAGTAACAATTCGGGTGGTGCTTTTGAAGTACCAGCAGCCCGTACAGCAGCAGAATATGATGCAGGTATGAACTCATGGTTTTTGCCATCCGTCGCAGAACTTGTCCTTTTGGGTAAAAACAAGACGACAGTAGAAAATTCCCTTGTTATGGCAGGTGGTGAAGGTTTTACATCAGACCAATACTCATCCTCTACACAGGATGGTACTGGAGATGATACTGAAAAGCTCTACCATTATACGGTAAGTTTAAAAAATCAATATGTAACCAGTAACTTAAAACTGGAAAAACATAGAGTCAGACCTATATTAATCATAAATACTGATGCGTTACAGTATAGTGAGTAATCTGAGAAGGAGACTGTCGTGGAGAGTAATCTCCATGGCAGTAGCCTTAATTCTCTCCTACGTCGGTTACTACATTCATAAAAATGGACTAAATACCTACGAAAGCATGGGAGAAGATGATTTTGGTTTACCCATTGTAAAAGACTCAACAGATATTGAGATTATAAAGAAAAAAGCCTTCACTATCGGCTACAATAAAAAGACTCGCACTCCTTCATACGTTATATGGCTCCTAAAAGGCGAAAATACCAACGGTGATATTAAGCGAGAAGACTACCAGTTCAGCGAAGATCCCGATATAGAACCTCTATACAGAGTAACAACGGCAGATTATATAGGAAAAGGCTATGACAGAGGTCATATTTGCCCGGCAGGTGATTTAAGATGGAACAGTACGGCAATGGAAGAAAGTTTCCTTATGAGCAATATCTGTCCCCAAAATGCTTACTTAAATCAAAATTCGTGGAATGAATTAGAAATTAAGACCCGTGAGTGGGCAAAAAAATACGGTGAGGTCTATGTAGTGGCAGGACCAATCTATACCGACTCACCGCATAAGAAGATAGGCAAGCATCGGGTACAAGTACCCGAAGGTTTTTATAAAATCATTCTTCGCCTTAAACCTCGCCCAACGGTCATTGCTTTCGCTTTCCCTAATACCTCCGCAGACTTTAAATTTATAGAGCGAGCCGTCACAATGAAGGATATTGAACAAGCAACGGGAATAATCTTTTTCCCAAAACTCTCTGAAAGAGAAGAAATCTCTCTTCGAAATGCTACCTCCCAGTGGATTAAAGCAGATATGAAAATAGACAACCTCATTAAAGAAGGAAAGAAATTACTAAAATAAAAAATTAAACAAACAATGAATTTACTTAACATAATAAAAAAACACAGAATTAAAAGATTAATCTCACAAAGTGAGAACAAATCTCAAACTCTTTATATAGAAGACAGTAAAAATGCAAAGGAGTTATATGAATTTACCAAAAAACTCTTTCCAAACGATATTATCTACATAGATATCAGCGACCCTGATACAACACCTATAAACCCTATACAAGCATATAATACGACAGAAGAAATCAAAGAATTTGCAGAAAATATAGTTTCAAAAGAAAAAGAAATAATAATAGAAGGACAATACATAGAAAGCGGAAATGTAATAAGAGGAGCAATAAAAATACTTAAACAAAATAAACCTGAAATATGTGATATACCACATATAATAGAATTAGTAAATCTAGACATGGAAACCATATTAGACACACTTGGATCACAAGAACAAAATATACATTTAATATCAAATATACAAGAAACATGGGAAAACAAATACTATCCTACAACATTAACACGAACTAGATATTATATGAACAAAATAAATAATCCCGAAATTTGGAATCTTTTAAGAAACGACAATTCGCTAAACTTAAATGATATAAAAAAACTACGTCATATAATAATAGTCAATACAGACATAACTAATCACACTGAAACAGAAATTATATTAAACAACATAATAAGAAAATCTATAATCAAAACTTTACAAGAATCAAACAAAAAAATAATATATCTAAAAAACGGAACAAAACAAAAAATACAACACAAAAAAATAAAAATTGTATCAAATAACTATATGGATATAATGCGTAAAACAAGATATGAAACTAGAAAATTCGCACAAGAAATATGCGATAAACAAATAGTTTATATATCAAACGAAGATGATAAAATAGAAACAAATATAGAAAATGAATCAGAACAAACAAAAAAACTTATAGAAAAGGTAATAAATAATATTATTGAAGACGATTCCTCCTTAAAAGAAGACTAATCCTCTCCCTCAGGCAACTTTTTATTTATAAACCAAAAATAACAACAATATGGGCGCAGATCAGCAAAAAGAAGAAACCTCCTACGGTATATTTAGAGCGGCAGTCATTGTTATTGCCCTACTTGAATTATTCTGTTATATCCCAATGGATTTTGGTAAAGAAGCAGAAAATTTCAAAGAGACGATGAAAGAAATGTTTTTCTTTAGTAATGTTTTTATATGTAAAATAGTAGAATTTATTGCAGCAGCTCTTGCATCGCTTGGAACCAATGCCCGACCCGACATCAACTTTGACATGAAACGTCATGTCACCAATCCTATTATTGCATCCGTAATAGCCGTAGCACTAAGTCTTGCAACATATATGATTGCAAGTGCAACGGATTTTACAGTAATATACTACATATATGGTATATGTTCCTTGATAGCCATAATGTACTTTACAAAAGGTATGGACGGACTAAGCAAGAAACTAAGCAATAATATGGGTAAAGACCGCTATAACTACGAGCAGGAAGCCTTCAAACAGGTCGAAGAGAAAGTCGAAAGCGACTATTCTGTTAACATCCCTATGCTCTATTATTACGGTGGTAGATTCCGTAAAGGTTGGATAAACATCATCAACCCTTTCCGAGGCACATGGGTGGTAGGAACCCCTGGTTCAGGTAAATCCTTCGGAGTCATAGACCCATTTATACGTCAGCATAGCCGTAAAGGATTTTCTATGGTCGTGTACGACTATAAATTTCCAACTCTTGCAAAGGAGCTCTATTATCAGTTTGTAACATATAACAAACAAATAACCAAGAAAGTTCATCAGATTTATGACAAAAAATACGGACCGAAAATCAAGACAGGTGAGATGCCCGCATGGGATCCGGACAAAAATGGATGGAAATTCAACGTCATAAACTTTTCTGATGTAGAATATTCTTGCCGAGTAAACCCAATCCAATGGAAATATATTTGGGATGCAGCCCGTGCAACGGAGACAGCCAGTGTGCTACTTGAATCACTTAACAAAGGTAAAGGTAATGACGGTGGTGATGACTTCTTTAAGAAATCAGCCGAGAACTTCCTCGCTGCAATCATTTATTTTTTGGTAAGAAAGGGACATTACGAGAACTCGCCATGTTCCAGTATGGCACATGTACTTGCTTTTCTTGCTCTTGACTACGAAACCATCTTCGATGTTTTAATGTCAGATGAGCAGATATTACCTCTTATGTCCCCGTTCCAGTCAGCATACGAAAACAAAGCAATGGACCAGCTCGAAGGTATGTGCGGTACACTTCGTGTTAGTGCAGCCCGACTAGCGACAAAGGAATCATATTGGGTATTTACAGGAGATGACTTTGATATTAAAGTCTCAGACCCGGCAACACCATCATACCTCGTTATTGCCAACGACCCTGAAATGGAAACCATTACAGGAGCCCTAAATGCTTTGGTACTTAACCGCCTTGTCACCCGTGTCAATCAGGATAAAGGAAAGAACGTCCCTTGCTCAATCATCGTCGATGAGCTCCCGACCCTTTATTTCCATAAGATAGACCGACTCATCGGTACTGCACGTTCAAATAAAGTAGCAGTAACAATGGGTTTTCAGGAGCTACCACAGCTCGAAGCCGATTACGGCAAGGTCGGCATGCAAAAAGTCGTTACCACCTGTGGTAACGTCATCTGTGGAGCCGTCCGTGCAAAGGAGACGCTGGAATGGATAAGCAACGATATCTTCGGAAAGGTCAAGCAGACCAAGTACGGACAAAGTATCGCTGACGGTAAAACGACTATATCCATAAACGAGAATCTGGAGAGTATGCTACCTCCAAGTAAAATTTCCGATATGCCTACCGGATGGCTTGCAGGACAGACCGCAAAAGACTTTATTGCAACCGACACATCGAAAAAGAAAATCAATCTGGAAGACTCAGCCGAGTTTCAACCTACCAAATTTTTCTGTAAAACCAACTTTAACATGAAAGAAATCAAAAATGAGGAAGATCACTATTATGAAATACCTAAATTTTATGATTTTGGCTCACAGGAAAGAAAAGAGGAAATCCTTATGCAGAATTTCCGTAAGGTCAATGATGAGATTAAAGCTATGTGCAAGGAAGTCTTAGATAAACAGGTAATATATAAAAGTAATAACTAATGACTATACTCTTCTACCGCAGTGATTATCTTTACGCAAAGGTACTTCAAAAAATACATTACTTAGCAAGAAAATCTACGCTTTTCTTGCCTAAACGTACTAACAAATTGTCGAAGTACCCCTATCGCTACAAGATAACCCCTGCTGTGGGGAAATTATATTAAAATAAAAAGAGTATAAAATGGAAAAATTAAAAGAAAAAACAGAAGAAATCTTCGACAAGACAGTAAAAGAATTAAGACTAGAGATGATGAAGATGATAAATAAATATAGCAATGGTGGTCAGACAGAATATACACCTTATGCTATAAACCGTGCTCTTGCACAGATTATGATGATTACAGAAGATGAAATATTAATAAATGACGGAATAGAAGATGAAATCCGTACCAAAAACATACAAAAAGAAGCAAGAGAACTTATGATAAATCGTCTAAACACGCCAAAATAAATTATATTCTTCCCTAAGGCTAAATTTACAAGCATTTAGAGGGAGTTTCGACCGAAAAATATAAAATTATGAACGACTACAAAATTTTAAAAAAGCAGAATAAATCTTTCTGGTCAGGAAAGATGAAGAATTTAGAGACTTTTACAGGCCTGAAAGGCTCACAGACCTATACAGGTGAGTATTATGCCGAAAGAATCGACAGGAACACAATACCAGATGGTAAATATCTGTATTTCATACGGCATACACCTCAGTCAAGAATGGTACCGGAGGCAATCACAAAAGACGCTACGCTTAATTTTATGGCATCATTCGTTACTGACAAAGAAATAGAGTTCAGCGAAAATAATACTATCCTTATCAACAACTACGAATGGCTGAAATACGAGCTGGAGATGATCGATCCGCTAATCAGTAAGACCACCGATGAAAAGGAAAAAGAGTATTATAAGGCATATAAACTCACCTTGCAGCACATGCTGGAGAAAATGCCGGAAAAAGAAACAAAACAGATAAAAAGAAAAAGATAAACAAACAAAATTATAAGACTATGTTAGATTACACAAAAACGAAGACTTTAGGAAGTCTAAAAAACATCTTAATTACAGCCATCATAGACGGAAAGGAAACAGATATTAAGGCTGAAATGTCCGATTATCGGATATCCAGTGACACTTTGCCCGAAAATAAGTATCTCTATACCGTTCAGCACTCAGAAGATGATGACTCATATCCTGAACGGATAATGAATAATGCCTTCGTCAATTTTATGTCAGATATTATCACCGACAAACCGCTTGATATACCTATCGAAGGTATAGAAATTAAAGATATCAAATACATAAGAAATGAATAAAGAAAATATATTCTTCATAATAGACTCTCTTGATGACGTAAAAAATCGTCTACAACAGTGTACGGCAGATACCAATATAACAACAGACGTTATGTCAGCATACCTTGCGGCACTAGGACACATTGAATCTGCCATTGTCTATATGAAAGCCATCAATCCTTTAAATAATAATAGCAATGAGACGAATACTATTTAGAGCCCTTACCTTAGATGAAGGTAAACCTGTATATGGGCTACCTTCATATAAAAATGAGCAGCTATATATTGGCAACATACCCTGTAATGAAGATTCTTTGTCAGAATATACAGGCGTAAAAGACAGTAAGGGTCAGGAGATATTTGAAAATGACAAAGTATTTATAAATATCCGAAATGATAAAGAAAACACTCATTTCCGTACCCGTATGACAGTTGTATATAAGAACTCGGCTTTTCGTCTACAAGGTGGCACTAGTTATTATGATAACAAAGTATTAAGTGATGTCTTAACCAATTCAGGAGACGAACAATTCTCACTTACACTCTCTCTTTAAATGGATCCACTATACGATGCAATAAAGATAATGCTTTTAGTCTTTGCTATAACAATCATAGTAGAGATAATCATTATCAGGGTTCTCGTAAAGCGAGATGAAATAAATAAGAAAAAAAATAAATCTTCTCATGATGATAGATGAAATTAAATTTAGAGGAATAGACGTTCAGACAGGTGATTATAAATACGGATTACTTGCTAGTCACAGTAAGGTTTCCTTAGACCCAAAGGAAGACCTAATACCCGTACCTCACATTGGTGGCTATGAAGTCTTGCCAAATTCCATATCACAATACATAGGCATTAAAGACTCCGACGGCAATGATATCTACGAAAATGATGTAATTAAAATTACTCTTCACAATCAATTAGCCGACCTGCATCTTGATTACGAAGGAAGAATCATCTACGACAAAACAGCCTATCGCATCATCGGAACAGGTTCTTTCCTCGATAATACACCTATCGGTGAGATTAAAACCACATTTCAGATAAAAGTTATCAAAAATGGCGAAAGAAACAACAATAATTAAAAAACGCACCGCCCTTCAAAAAAGGGAATTAAAAAGCATTAGCGGCAGGAAGGTCGTCCTTCGCTGGGCTACGGGTGTAGGCAAATCCAAAGCAGCCATTGAACTTATGAAAAACTATAAGGGTCACACGCTACTTATCGTAGCAGAGATTCTACATAAAGACAACTGGCAGAAAGAATTTGATAAATGGAATTTTAAGGGTGATGTAACCATTGAATGTTATGCTAGCCTTAAAAAACATATCGGTGAGAAATGGGACACTATCATTCTTGATGAAGCCCATCACACCTTTACCGATAAGCGTATTAATGTTCTCACTTCAATGAGATACGATAATATTGTACTCTTATCAAGTACACTAAGCTATAATCAGATGCAAGCAGCAGAAAATATCTGGGGAAAATTCGAGGTAAGTACCATAACACTTAAAGATGCCACAGATGAAGGAGCCCTTCCGGAACCTGAAATCAATGTCATTTATTTTGACCTTGACGATACCAATAAATGTTACGAGTATCAGATGGGCAAAAAGAAGATTATGGTCACTCAGAAGAAATACTACGACCTCATTGACGATAAATACGAGTATTATAAAGAGCGTTTTGACGCATACCAGGATAACGGCAATAAGATACAGATGCTCCGTGCCGCAGGTGAAAGAAAGAAATTTATTGGCTCCATCAAAGAATCCCTCGCAAGAGATCTATGTCAGAAACTAGACAAAAAAGGCATACGTTATATCTGTTTCTGCACTAACATAGAACAAGCAATATCTTTGGGTGGTGACAGACAAATCAGCTCAAAAAATACACCGGGTAAGAATAGATTTATCATGAATGAGTTTGACACTCACAAGATAAACTCTCTTTATGTTGTATCAATGGCTAATGAAGGAATGAATTTAAAGGACATCGAGCGAGCCGTTATCGTACAATTAGACGGCACAGTACGTCTTTTTATTCAGAAATTTGGTCGTTCTATGCGAGCCACTAAGCCTATACAGTATATCTTATGCTGTAATCAGACACAGGATGTCAAATATTTCCAGCGTATCGCAAAGGAAGTAGATGAAAATCATATCCACCTATATAAAGTTGACGAATATTTAAATTCAGACATAATATGATAAATATAATGAAATTATTACATTCAAAAAAGAATACAAATAATAAAAAGAAGGTCTACATATCAGGACCAATCAAACACAAAAACTTTACAGAAGTAAGGCACACCTTCGACAGAGCCGAAAGTTTAATTAAAACATATACGACCCTGGAGCCTATAAATCCCCTTAATAACGGTATAAAGCAGATTGAAGGTGATACCAACTGGCAAGAGCACATGCGTGAGGATATCAAAAATCTCTGTTCATGCGACTATATAATGTTTCTCCCAGGTTGGACAGAAAGCAAAGGGTGCCGCCTAGAACTGGATATAGCAGCCAGCATAGGCACAGAAATATTACTCATCATCGAAGATGAGAGTGACTGGAATAAAATTAAACAATTATAAACATGGAAGAACAATATAAATACTGTATAGAAATAGATTATACATACACTTACAAAAAAACGAAACAGGCAACCTACACAGAAGTAGACGCTATCTTTGACACAAAAGAAGAAGCCTATAAATATCTAGAAGAAAATTATAAAAAATACATTCAAGCTGAAATTGATAGAGGATACCCAAAATTTAAAGAAGCATCGCTTATATTATACGAAAAAAGCGAAAAAATAAAAAATTTAATCATAGAACTAGAAGGCAAAAAAAATACTTTCATATTTAACAAAAAAATACCAATTAAACTATTATATAAAGTCACAAAACATAATTTTAAAAAATCAGAAATTATAGAAGATTGGGATTTTATGCACAACAAAAAAATAAACAAAACTCAAAATGGCAACTAAAAAAGAAATACACGATAAAATATTAGAATTAAAGGATTTATCCCTTAAAATGAAAGCCACTCTCGAGTGGCTACATGATAACGATGAAGAAGACCGTATAGCAGGAGAAAAAGATTTATTTACATTATCTGAAATATCAGCAAGCGGTAAGACACTTGAACTCGGTATCGGCGATAAATCAGTCAAAAACATCATAAACGAGCGTCTAAGCAAGAATATAGACGGTACTTTTATAGCATTATACATAAAATAAGCACATGAATAACATACCTGATATATCGACACTAGACGAACTCACAGAGTACATCAACAAGGAAACAAGTGAAGATCAATACTCATTTCCGGCTACCGACGTATATATACTCTGTATGAAAAATAAATGGACCCTGACATACTCCAGCGCAACAGAAACATTAAAAATAAAAGATAATAAAGGAAATATATTAATTTACGAAGAACAAAAAAGAACAGCATTACTCACAAAAAAATCATAACTATGAATAAGTATATTGAAATCAAAGACGTAATTAACCTTTTCAAGGCAATCGCCATTCTCTATCCCGGAATTTTTAAATACAAGACACACGGACTAATCATAATTAAGAACGGCGAAGAACAAAAAGACGCAAATATTCAATTAGAACTCCATGACATCGACGAGTATTTCAGGGAAGAATTTGTAAGACTGGAAAATGATAAGGTCAACTACAAATTCACTCTCAGCACCTATGGTCTAAGAGCACTTATTAAGTATATCTTCCGTCTTTATGACCTTAGTACAATGTACAAAAAGTCAATCGAAGATCTGATAAGCAAAGCAGCAGAAAACCCGGCAACAATCACGAGACTTGTGCCGAAAGAACGTAGAGAAGAAAAATCAGATGTAATATTTATAGAAAAACTCCAAAAACAAGAAGAACTACGACAAAAGAACCTACATCTAAGCAAACAAACAAAAAAAGAAAGCACTAAAGATATAGATAAAGAAACTACCAAAGACGAAGACAAAAAAGCAAAAAAAGTAACTAAAAACGTATCAGTCAAAAGAGAAGAAAAACCAAAAGAAAACATAACAAAAAAAGATCCAGTAAAAAAAACTGCACAAAACAAAACTCCAACAAAAAAAACAACGGTAAAAAAATCCACAATCACTAAATCAAAAACAAAATGATAATATCCTTCTTAATACTATGCAGCTTTGTCTGCCTAATTTTTCCTAAGTGGTTATTTTTCCTGCCTGAAAGGTGGAAGAAACGCAAATATGCCTTACTGACCATTATTTTAGGATACTTTATCCTTTTCGATATAGTGCTCCTGACACCCGAACCTGAAATGGTAGGATATATAACAGTCGCAGTAGATATAATAATAGTAATAATTCTACTTCTGCTGAAAAAATACATCAAACCAATAAAAATAATACAAGCAGAAACTTTAATGGAAACAAATAAAAAAGGCTATTCCATTGTCCTTGACACAGAAACGACAGGGCTCTCAGCCACAAATAATACCTTATTACAGATATCTATGATAGATGCAGACGGCAATCTACTTATAGATAGCTATGTTAAGCCCACGAAAGACCATTATACAGGCAAAAAATTCACAAGTTGGAAGATTGCATCAAGAGTAAATAAGATTACCCCGGATAAAGTAGAAAACGCCCCGTCATGGAACGAAATTAAAGATGACGTACAACATATAATAGATGATGCCGATGAAATCATCGGCTATAACATACCTTTTGATTTGGGGTTCTTAGAATCACACGGCATAAATATAGACGAAAACAAAAAAATAATAGACGTTATGGACCTATATGAGGCTATGTACTGTAAGGTAAAACTCACCGAAGCAGCCGAGCATTATAACTATGACACAAGCAGCGCACACGACTCGCTGGAAGATGTAAAGATGACTCTTCACGTCTATAATAAACTCAAAGAAGAATTCACATATAAACAAGAAAATGACATACAACACGCATAAGTTTAGTTTTTGGTTTAACAATGCCCAGACCAATCTTTTTCAAAATGGATTTATTTTCAAAGAACTCATATTGTTGTAATTTTTTTAATTGGTCTGGAATCCCTTTCTCTGTCGTGAAGACAGGGGAAGGTTTTAGAAGAAGCATTATTTTTCATATACAAATTTTTATGTACACATTTTCCATTCGGTAGTCTGTGAAGATAGCCGAA
>Ga0181612_137354_pt1 | contig 46478 bp, 32 predicted proteins | sample HoacroProtozoa21_FD_119630 | JGI IMG/M metagenome (GOLD analysis project Ga0181612, IMG submission 119630) | Hoatzin crop microbial communities from Cojedes, Venezuel. Combined Assembly of Gp0051906, Gp0051904, Gp0051908
GGCCTGTAAGACTGCTGGCAAAGTCTCCTCCAGTTCTGCCCAGTAACTCCAGAGTAGATGCAGACTGAGGTATGAGCTATGGGCTAGAACATTACAAACCTACAACGTTTTGCGATTCCCAGATCCTAGATTGTATTTTTGACTGGCAGATCCCAAAGCAGCTTACAGAGGAGATCAGTGCCAATATTTCATTTGACAAACGAGAAAACATTAGCTAAGTCATTTTACTTCTGGACTTCAGTTATCCAGGAAACAAGCGGTAGAGACAGCAATGGAATTGTAGTCCTCTGAGCCCCAGCTCCGTTTCAGCTGTTTAGGCTATTTGACATTTTTTACTTTCTTACTTTCTATAAAATGATATGTAATTTTGTGAATCAGCTCTAGTTTATGATCAGTTCCTTATGGATCAACTCAATCTGATGGATATAGGTAGTTTTTTTTAAGCCAGCAAAAGAGCATTTCTATCAAGAGATTTTGATTTCTCAGTCAAACCTTTTGGAAGAGCTGGGGGGGGCACTTTGTAAACCTATGAATTGGTGACATTTTATACCTTGCATGATTGATGTTTGCTTTCCATAGCTTTGCCACGTGTTGAAACAAACTAGTCAAGCTACAGGGTAAAATCCATAGATTTAGTCATCTGCCAGACAAGAGGGCCATAAAAGCACAAGCCAAATGACTGCACATTTTCCTTCAATGGCTAACTACGAGCACCAAAGCCACAATAACTGACTTATTCTCAAAGGAGGCACATCCTTTCCAGCCTGTCTGGGGTATTTAACTGGGAGTGAGACTGCTCACCATAAACTCACTGGTAAGCGCTGAGGAATGTTTACACCATGTGATGAAGCACAACGCAGATATCCTTGAGCTAACGGCAAACAGGTCGTCTGCAGTGCAGAGCCGTGTGGACTTACCACCCCCAGCCCAGAAGCTGTACGCTTGGGTTTGCACCGCGCTGCAATTCAACTAACAATCGCTGCCTCTCGGGATGAGGTTCCTCAACTGAGTAAACTCAGAAATCTGTGTGCTAGAATTCAGACATGCTATTCATTATTTGAAAGTCTATTTTGGCTCTTGTTTTGCGAACCATTGAACACGTCTGACTCTTATTAATACCACTGCAAACAGACAGCTCCGATGGCCTCCTGGGAACATGCAGAATCCAGCAAACCTGGACATTTGCATTGCTGTTCTGAAGTCCAAGAAAATTTTTTACTTTTCCTTTATTAATCCTTCCAATAAAACTAAATAATTCTAGTTTCTAGTCTGTCTTTTTCAGAATGAAAGTCCCAGGTCACAATGTAAAAAGTTTCCTTTAATCAGACACAAGATACTGAATTTATGGTTCTTGTATTCCTGTATTAAATACTTTTTTTTTTTTATAAAGGGTGGACAGGTCAGGATCTTTCTTATCCTCCAGAATTTTACTGAAATTTTGAAAGATATTCCTGTTGCAAGTTGGGGCAAACAGACAAACTTGACATTGCCCTTCTCCCTTTAAATACATTCAGATCAGATCAGTTTAAATCTTTAGTCTTCCCTTTTCCTGCATTTTAATGTAACACTTGGGTAACATACCGAAATGAAGAATAATTTTCAAAGGACAAATTAAAATCTGACTTTAAAAATATTCCAGCGATCAACCTACACAAAGAAAAATGCCTTTTCTACTCAAAAATACCCCAAATGAATTTGGGTGATTTACTGAAAACGATTCTGTTCTGCAAGCAGAACAGGCTTCTTTTGATGCATGAATTGCTTTTACTAATAAAAAAGGTTAGCTTGGGAATTTCTGCACCTGCTCTGACTTTTCTCTACCTCACCAAAGTCTCAATAAAATGCAGTAAGAAATAAGGAGGGGCAAAGCCAACAGAGCAATACTTCATAGTGACAGCTCAGCCTTGTCATTCCAGTGCGGCTGGAAAAAGAGATATGAGGACATTCATCACTCCCTGGGAGTTTTTCACCACTACAAATAAACACACAATCACTGCCCACCCTGATGCTTCCCTGCAGGCCCACATGCTTGGGTACAGCATGGATTTTACACTTTTCTCCTCTACCACATACAAGGTGGAGATGCTATAGAAATTCTCATGTGAAGCTTCCCATCTCTGAGCAAATTTAATCCACAATGTTGCAAAAGACTAAATGGCCTTAAGCAAGGGGAAGAAAAATAAAGATGACTTTTGTAAAAACACAAAAATCCACAACACCCGCCTTCCCCTCAAACCAAACTAATTATGGAAGCAGTGCTAGACAACACAAGATTCAGAGACTGGAAAAGGAGGAGACAAACATCTATGCTTTCAACCTGTGTTATACTGCCATTCAGATCCTCAAAAGAACTTGAAAAAATCCTCCAGGAAGAGACAGGAAATCAAGAATAAGCTAAATATAAAGCAGAAACTTTTAAAAAATGGCTGCTGCGGAAGCTCAGTTAGGGAAAATGTTTTTTTTCCTCTTTCACTTTGGTTTGCCTTTAATCTTCCAGTTCCTCCTGACCTTTAATAAATAATTAACCAGCTGTTGAGGCAGGCTCTATGTGCTATAGTGATACATCAAACTTCATAGGAAAATCAAAGTTTACTTAAGTATAGAAGGCATTGAGAGAGATCACAGTGCAGCAGCAAGAAGGCATTTCAGTAGCATACTCTTCCCACATAGTGAAAAGGTCTTAGAAAATTATTTCAGCTGCGTATTTATTTTAGTACCACTCTTGTCCAGCAGATTTACAATAGCGCTTGAAAATTTCTCATGCAAACATAATTTAAAGATATTACTAGTAATTAAAATTTATCGTGTAATGTAACATTAATTGCTTTAGTGTTCTATGGTCCCTTTCATCTGAGAATTTCCAAGCAGTTCAGAGCATTAGTACACATCAAACGGATTTCAAGTTGATTACATACTAGAAAATCTCTTCAGATGGAAACAGAGGCAAAGAGGTAATCATCTAAATTTCAGAAACAACTGGATGTCCACTCTGGGGTGCTATATCCGAACTGATTTTTAAGAGGATGTTTTTTCAGCATCTGGCATAAACAGGTCCCTTCAAAATGGTTGCAAAATTGGTCTTCTAAATTCATTCTTCTCCCAAATACAGACCCATACAACTGGCCCACCTGAGCCCAAAATCAAACTCCATGTTTCTGACTCCCTTAATAAAACAGGTACGGGGCCATATGTAGGTTGCCTGCCATAACACTTGAAACATTGAAATTAAAGAGATAAATGAGTAATTTGGGCCAGATATTCCTCAGAGCTACTTTCAGTCAATGGAGAAGAGTAATGGCTGTTTGCAGACCTCCTGCTTAGATGCTGTGACTACATTTCTCCACTGTTTTCTATAAAGAATGTGCCTAAATCCATTCTGTGAGCTGGTCAGCATCGGAATACAACCCATTAGGTCATGAGGCAATTGGTCACTTTCTTTAAAAAGATTTCAATTGAAATAAGTCATTCTCCGTGTAGCAGGATTAATGGACCTTTGTTTCCTGTAGATGTGTCTCCCACAGCCCTACATTACCACACTGCAATAGCTTCAGTTCCTCCTACGCACCCCCGCTAGCACTTCCTACACTTTGGAGTATCTCCAGTTCCTCCCTTCTGCCTCCCCTAAGCTTTCACAGCTCTCCCTCATCCTCAAGCTACTGAGGAAGATGACACAGCTGGTTCACAGCCTGCGCCTGTGATGGACCTGTCAGCTCGCTCGTGCTAACTGGCCAGTCAAGAGGCCCAACAGAATGGATAACCGTTGAGCTCCCCAGCCCACCCTCACCAGGGCACTCTTCTGCGTATCTGTCCTTGACCCAGCCACAAGTTTCACAAAGCTTTTAGGAAATCACTATCCGAGACGTTTACCTTCCTGTTGAGTAGGTCTCAAATTGATTAGGAAACTGTCTGACAGATAAGCAGGCCAATTGCACAAGGCACAACTCCTATGGAAACTGGGTTAAGAAAACCAAGCTCTCTAAGGAGAAAAGACAGCTGAGGTTGCAACATTCTTGGTTCTTCTTGGGTTTATTAAAACAAAAAATGGGAAAAACAACGCCCTGCATTCTTTGGCATGCCTGAGATGGATAGCGATGGCTATGTGGTTTCTCGTTTACATGAAATAAATAAAAGAGAAGGTCAGAGTTCGGCTGGGGTAATACCCACACAGCACTGCGCAGGCAAAGGGAGCTTTGCTCTACCCATGTACCAAGCTTGCCAGAGCACGTAAAAGCAACTGAGACAGTGCCAAGCCTGAAGTAATCAGCCCTGATGGGAGGCAGCATATATTTTCTCAGCTTAGTATTGCAGTAACTATGTCAGTCGGCTTGGAGCACAGGGAGAGCAAATTTGCATCTGCACGGAGAGTGGGCGCAACAGGATTGCATTTGCCTGCAGAATATGGTGTAGAAATACATGCAAGTTTTCTGTCTGACTCTGTTCAGCACCGGGGAATAGAACACGAGGGGTACTGGAGGGCAGAAAGAAAAGTTAACAATGGGAACCGAATGAAGAAACTCCTGTCCCGAAGTAGTTCTAAATGAGCGTTAAGTTAATGGAGTTAATCAGGACATTGCAGCCAGGAATCAGTCTACAGCTTCTGGGGACCTGAGCCACTGGGTCTGAATATATCGTAATCTTTGTGGTCTTCAGTAGGGTTCTGCACAAAAACATTTTACTGACAACCCTTCAACTTTCTAATAAGGTACTGCTAAATAAAAGTATTAAATTTCATTTGAAGAAACACAAACAAACAAAATGCAACAGGACATTTCCAAGACGGATACAGAATGCTAAGTATGATTAGCAAGCTGTAAATACCTCCAAGATAGCTTGGACACTAGGGTACTGCTCTCTGGCTGCATAAATGTCACAACAAGGTCCGCAAATGCCTAACTGTTAAAAAAAACAAGCCGTCATTAATTTGCTATGAAAACACAGAAAAAGATGTTTCAAGTTAGCATCCCTCAGATCTCCAAACGACTATCTGTGAAGGATTTTATCTGTCTAGGCCATCTGGTCTTCTGTGCAGAGAGTGGGCTTCTCACATTTCTGGCTGTGGTTCTACATTTACAAACATGCAATGAACTCAAAATTCAAAAGTAGATAATGCAAAAAGGATCGTTGGGGTGAGTCAGGTAAAAGATCAGGCAAGTGATCTGGGGACAAAAAGTCTAGTGTAGGTGACTGTGCCGTGAGTACAGTGCTGTCTCGAAGACGGGTGCATTACATTATCTTACTGGGTTACTCTTGGGGGCAGGACTGCTGTGAAGGAAAGCTCTGGCCCGCTCAGAAGACATGAAAAAGACAGACTGGATTTCCACCTGACAGCAGTTTTTTGTGAACTGAAAAGACAATAGGACTTTTGTTGTCACCATCAGATTAAGTACTTATAAAAGGGAGGGAAAGTTCATGAGAAAACACTGAGAGTTGCTTTATTCTAAGAAGTAGAATTTCTTATGTGCTATTACGATGACAGCCAAATCATAAACATCTGAAATTGGTAGCCACATAAACAGTGAAACAGCACAGAGATAATACTCTTCAGGTTTGGTGAAAGTGATACAGAAATCATCATAGAAACAAACATCCAGTTTACCATTTTGCTTAGCTAGAGCTGAGTAAGGAAATGCTACAGAAAATGATAGACAAAATAAAGACCTGAGTAACATCACCGTGTATCACAGCATGATTAGTCAAATCGTTCTGCTACAATACAGAGATGCAGTGAGCAGATGCCAGCAATTTTCTAGACCTCTTGCAAAGGCACCATGAAGACGACAGGGAGAGCAGCCAGTTACCCACACGAGGATTTGGGACTACACAAACTCTGGAACTAGATGTTTTGTTCCTAGCATTCAGAAACACATTTCTGCCATCTATTATACATGAGGATTCTTTTTCCTCTCAAGGTTAATTTACCCATCCAATCTTTTATTTATTTATTTACTTATGATGAAAAGGAGAACTACAATATTCAGTCACAGAATCACAGAATGGTAGGGGTTGGGAGGGACCTATTTCACCCCACTTGTAAAGTATCTCTGTATATCCTCTAATACTGGCCATCCTGGACTGCAGAGCTTCAATGCTGCAGGGAATGGAAAGTCAGTCTAAAATGTTTCAAAGGACTGTCAGCAGGGAGGAAAGTGAGAAGCTAACATGGCAAGCTATTGGGAGCCATTTACTTAATAAGAACTCAGTATTACGGAGCTGTACTGAATATCACACCTCTAACTTTGCGTGAGGTTGTGGTAGAAATATTTAATATTCTCCCAGCATATTGAGCAAGACCTGAGAAGGACTTGTCAATGACTCACCCTACTTCAGTTGCCCAAAATACCCGACCAAAAGCAAAGACAAGAATAGCCTTTCTGGCTTCCTAAGCTAAACCATATTCTTTTCACTGAAATATATAGCAGCTGCTACTGCATTTTACCCACTTAGAGAAGCACAAACCACCTTAAGTGTAGGTGTAAACAGTATTTTAGAATATTTTTTCAAATATCCAGGCAAACAGCTAAGCGTGTTGCCTAGATCAGATAGAATGGCTCATTACCGGTGTGGATTAAAAGCAGCTCTTCTGGGTATGAGCTTCACAAGCATCCTGTAGCATGCAGATAAACATGCATATCATCAAACTTCTTAGGCCTAGAGAGATATAACTGTGTCCTTTCAGATACAGGGGGATTTAAAATATTTTTTTTTAAGTTTGAAAATATATATGATATGATATTTTGTGTGTTCAGCAGGTACACATGTTAACTGAAGGAAAAAGTCTTGTTCAATGGAAGCTTGCAGGAAAGGTGTTAAATCTCAGTTTCTCCATAAATGAGAAATATTTTCCAGTCATTAAGTCTACTCCTTAACTTGGCATACATACAACTACTCTGTGCTTTCATGTGCTCATTTTGGACTCAGAATGCTGTTTGTACAAAGAGCAAGGCATGAAATAAGCCACTAACAGGGACAGAACTTTAATTTTTAGGCCAGGGGAAAACCAGCAGTGTATTTCTCAATTCTGCCAATGCAAACAAAACTTCACATCTTTACCTTTTGTTGTATTTATTTCAAACTCGCCACTGTTCACTTAAGGCAGAGAAAACATAAAACAATTTTGAATTTTTTTTGCTAGCCCTAGTTCTTAATATAGCTGTGTCTGGATAAGTCTTGCAGAATTACTGTATAGAAAAACATGTTGAGGGTAGATTCCACATAAATGATAAGCCCCACAGCACCAAAAGGCATACAGTTCAAAAAATCTGCAAATCTAAACCAATTGTGGTTGCGTGGTTTTCATGACTGACATCAAACTTCAAGCTTTGAAAAGACTATGAATATTGATTATCTGTGACCCTGGGACTCTCAAAACTGATTCATCCATCTATGTTAACTGATGTCTCATAGCAGATTTGGGAACAGGAAGATCATCTTTATTTCTTGCATGTTAGAGGGAGGAAGCTCTGTTAAAATCATATCAACCAGTAAATCTGAGAAACTGAAGTTTTAGCACTGACTTTGATGAGAACAAAGTTGGAGAAAGACTGAGAACTCCCAAAACCCCTGTTCCTCATGAACAAATAATAACAAGCAAGTTCATACAGTATTCTCGGAGAAGTTAGCCTACAAAGCCTTTATGGGAGAATCATACTCTGACTTTTAAAAACCTTGGTCCAAATCCTATCTTAGCAGGCTGCACAGACTTCTAAATACAGTACTCTTGAGTTACACATGAATAGCTGAGATCAGTCAACACAGACAGCACAAAAACATTTAGAATGCCTAGATATCTAACAAGCCAATCATGAAACCTATCAGGCTAATTATAAACTACTGATCCCAGCTGGTTATGTCCATATAACATTCAAGAAGTATTACCAAGCACTCACTGGATTGCTTATCTTTCCCTTGGGTTCTGCAATCTCGCCCTATTTACACTACTTTATGTACAAACCTCTTCGTTCATAGCATTTATTTCCTTCTGCAGGCCAAGGGACTTCATTTCTCTTTCCTAGCAAAAGAAAGCCAAAAATGCCCAAAGCCCAGAAAATAAGTATACAAGAAGTATGTACAAATATGTGTAGTTGGAGAAATATTATCCTCAGTGTTTAAGTGCTACTGATGTCTGAATTAAATGCTAACTGCTATAGAAGATCACGAGGTGTCTTTCTGCTGTTCTATATGCCCAGGATAGCTTTACAAATCTGCCTCTTCCATGCTGAAATCTCCCAATGCGCAGAATAACAACATGAGGGGATCAAATAAATCATATACATTTTGCAGCAGAATTTGTTGCTTAAGAAAACTGCAGATGAACTCTTCACAATGACAGTATTTATAACAGATAAGAATCAGGGCCTATTTCAAACACCACTGAGATAACACGGCAATGCCATTTCTGGAGAAGGAGGCCTGCGTCCAGTTTGCTCACAGCATGGGCAGAATGACCTTGGGTTTGCACCTGCCTAAGCAGTCCTGTGCCCTGAAATCAAAAAGCATCTTCAACAAACTTCCTAAATCAGAAGTTTATCCATGCTGCCTGTTAAGCTGCACAAAGGACAGACTATTTCTTGAAAACTGGGATTGCAATGGGAGATGGACAAGCTGTAAGAACTAAGCCACTCTCTTCCTCTGAATGTCAGCAGAGAAACAGTCTAATGCAAAGATCATTGTGAGCATAATGCTCCGCTGCTGAAAGTCATAAAAAAAAAAAAATCAAACTCAGAGACCATGCTAGATCCCAGCAACATCCCCTTTATTCCACTGCAACCTTAATGAGGTGACAGCACAACCATTCGGTTGTCGTTCATCTCCTGCCCATTGTAAGCCAAAGCAAAGGAGAACCTGTTTACAAGAACAGAAGGGCACGTGCTATTTGCAATTTAAAAGGGACCTGAACTGCCTTCCATTTTGAAAAAGGATCTCAGAGAGGAGCCAGTGAGATTGGTTAGACAAACATAGGAACAAAGCCATGTGGCAGTATTTCTTTGACACAATGAAATCCCACAAGGGATCAAACGACACCCAGGGCTGGCAGCCCATGCTTCACTGAACCACACCTGAAACTATCAAAGGGAAAACCACTCCCAAATATGGACAGATCTGGAGGCAGACAGAAAAATGAAGAGATGACAATACGCATTCAGAATTTTTGACAAAGAAACAAGATCAGCAATTTGTCTGTTTGCACACATACTTGGTAAGGTGAAGTACCTGCTCGCTCTGCTGGCCTTGCCACACACAAGCAGGGACAATCTGTCAGGGGAGAAAAGGGAAACTGCTTTCACTGGGCCTTTTTTAAGGCCTGTTGTAGGTACAGAGCAGCAACGCATCTCAGAGAACACCGCATAGCTTCCAAGCACAATGCTGCTTGAGGTACAGAAAGACCACACTTGCTACTTTTAGCAAGGGACCAAGGAGAGGAAGCCTGGATTAAACAGAGCTCGTCTCTGTGTCCTTTTTGCATTCACACCGAAGTACGCAAACATCAAGTCCCAAGTAATGCAAAGGGGACATTTTAATAGTAGTACCTCACCTCATCACAACTCCTTTTCCAGAGCCTGTTATTGTATTTACACTCACTCCGTTCTCTTCCTTCTCCCAACCTACTTCCCACTTCTTCCCAGTAGAAGCAATGATATTTGTATGTAGTCTAGTCTCAAGTGACAGCTTTTGTGTTTTGCATTTCCATTTGTGTACTGCTCTAAAAGGATTGTTCAGTTCTGCATAAAACATCCTTACCATTCCAGGTGATTTTCAACGAAGGCAGACATGGGGCTGATCTGTACAGTGTACGTGTCGTTGGCTGAATACTCAAACAGCCCATAATAGGGATTGAAGAGCTCCTGAGACAGAAGGAAGAAGAATTCTCGGGAGGGCCCACTGTAATCCAACCTAGAGAGGAAAATGTAAAAAAAAGATAAAATGAGGCTCATTCCTATTTGAGTGAATTTCCTGGGTTTTTCCTACATTGGCTGCTATCGAACACCCACCCCTGTACAGTCAAGTGTTTCTAACATGGTGTATCTCTCCTCTCAAAACCCGACTGTGAGCCCTAAACAAGCCATGATACTGAAGCTTCACCAGCATCCAGGTTGATCTGGGAGGAACCATAACTCGGACACATGCCTCAAATAGTTTCTTTTCTTTGATTCCAAAGGCTTAGTAAATTGGAGGTACAAAGCTCAGCCTTGCCTTAGCTGGCTGGCTAGCAGAGGGCTAGGTTTTAGTGAGTGGGTTTGAACTGCCTGTGGACACCTGGGTTCACAGACCAGACAGAAGCAGAAATTGCTCTTAGTCTCCTACACAAAGATGCAACCAAAGACACAATCTAGCCCCAAGGATGCTTTCTTAGCTGTACATATAACTTAAAGGTCAATGCTGAACAAGATCAAGTCCCAACAGCATTGTGTCTCTGAGGATAGAATGGTGATTCCTCAGTTGTTCCACGCAAGCTCTTCCACTTTTCTGATAGTTTCACATACACGTGGTACACATTAAGCTGTGCTTTGCTGTTGAATGAATTTGCTCTATAGTCACTATTTTTTTAAAAACTTTTAAATCAAACTGTTTCCAATTATCTCAACCTGAAAAAAAAAAACCCAACCAAAAAAGTTTCCCAAGTGCATTAACTCCAACTGTGATGGATTTATTAAAAACAAATCATCCTCTAATAACAGTAGGTAGATTTGTCAATCTAAAATAAATCTACGTGTAGCAATATGAACAAATGATTTGTAGCTGTACATCACATGTGCCAAAAAGATTTTCTGAGGTGAACAGTACTCCTACTTAACAAATGTAAAGTAAGTGGAAAACTCTGCAGCTAGATCAGAACGCTCTGTATATGATTGATTTGTGCAACTAGAAAGGTGATAAAGGGCAGGATGGGCCATCCTCCTTTGTTTTACATGTGGAGATTCAGTACTTTTCTCTTTGAGCAGCTTTAGATTTAGGATCATGCAGCGAGATTAAAGCCACAACACACGAACCACTAGTGCTAACCATGTAACAGATCTGGTTCAACAGACATGAAAATACTGGGCTAAGCCTGATGATGGCTGGAGTAAAGAACTACAAACACCACCTGTCTATACTCAAAAACCTCCAAGGAGAGACTAGGTATTGCATTTCTGGGCAACACAGTCACTCATCATAAAGCCTTCGCAGTTCATTTTCAATGTCATGCTAGCTTTCAAATATGTGGGACGGTGTGCTCATACAGCATCATGTGACCATGCAGCATCAACTCCTCTTTTCAGCAGGGAACTGGTATATTGAAATTCCTCCAGTAGAACCTATATTAGCATTAAACAGCTCAAACCTCTGAGAAATGTATCTTCAGATGCAAATGAATTGGTGAAGAATGAATGAATTTGCAAATCAAATTGCTTTGTAATTTCTCCTGAGGACACAGTGCCTCACACAGTACAAGTTATTAGAGACGTGGGGAAAACAACGTGACTTTGGCCAGTGTTAGCATACTAGAACACTATCGCAAAAATGCAAACTGAGGTATGCTGCATGTTTATGCTTTCCTTGCAAGCCAGAGGCAAAACCAACTGTGAAAGACGACGTCTTAAATAACGCTGAATCCATGGAGTATAAAAAGTAAGAGTTAAGTAAACCCCCAATACTGAGGTCATTGAGTGACTCTCTTTGAGGTTGGTGACTTTTGTTTTCCCCTGGACCTAACACGTCCCCAGACAAACTCAGCTCAGCAGAAGCTCATCACTTGGCACGTCCAGCAACTGCATGGTGGCCTGTCAAGAGCTGCCCCAGAGCCTTACTGTTCTGGTACCTTTGGAACTGAAATACTATTTTTTTTGTGCGTGTGTTGTTTTTTTTTTTAAAAAAAGAAACTTTATATGCAAAACTATTGAAATACCATTTCAAGCCTTTGTTATACGGAACACTGGAAATGTGCACAATGATCTTTCCATTATAAAGGCACGTAGATTAAGCCTCAATTACAAGGTAGTTCTTGAGGTGAGCCAGGGTGATTTAACAGGTTGTTTAGATTTGAAAACAAAACGTCAGGGCCTGGCTTTAATCATACAAGAATAGCTCATGGATTTGTAACGCTGGCAGAAAGTCTCCTGAGAAAAGGCCTTCCCAAGAGACTTCTGTTACTTTCAGCTTCCAATTGGGTGAATTAAACTGTAAGGACCGAACAGCATTCATGTTTCTGACTTCAGCCAGAAACAAGAAGTCCACGTACAGATAACCAATGATCATTAGATGTCACGCAAAGCAAAAATTTTTTAAGCAAAACCAGATCCATTTTGAAGAGTTAGAGTGACAAAGGGGATAAAGGTCTGGTCTCTAATTATAGTCCTGAGACTGATTTGGTGTGTAAACATGGGCCTGTAGATTCAGTTTGCCTTCCAGCCAGTCAAAATACCTACGGCAACAAGATGACATTAGATTTAACCTCTTAAATTGTCACTGAGCCATCTAGATGGAAGGTGCTATAAGAAAATGAAGCATTATTGCTATTGTTATTTTTAACAAATGTTTGAGCTGATTAAGATGAATCACTTGGAGGTAAAACAAAACCAAAGAAACATTACATAACAAGACAGGCTCAGCCTTAGTCAACTCCGTCAATGTTTTGCAACACAAGAGCCACTTAAAAGCTGATAACATTTCGTGGTTCCCTACCCTTCCTCGCCAACAAACGTGACGTAGAGTTTGTTCCGCTGGAGCTCCTTGCGTGAATATGCCATTACCTGGTTGAAGGTGCCTTCCAGCAAGTGGTCACGTCGTATAATTAACCTGCAAAGGGAGGTCAGAAATAGAGATCTAATGATCGAGTCTCGCGTGAGCCTGTGAGGCTAAAGGTAAACAAGAGCTGGTAAAGAGAGACATTCATTCTCAGAGAGCTTAATAAAGTTGCATCCACTGGTGCACATCCTACTTGACCACTACGGTTTTTCAGTGAGTTGTTTCATGAGGCTCTTTATCTGCCTCAACAGTGAACTCCTGCACAATGCTGTGATTAGGTTCAAAGTGTTGCTCTATTGCTAAGACTCTCTGTAACACCTTTTATGTACAAATTTATATGGTAGAGGGGGCTGCATATATGAGGTCACAGCTTTCTGGGATTAGCCCCAAAGTCTTCCTGGATTTAATCCAGTGAACGTCCATGGAATTACTGCTTCTGTAACAGGGTAAGCAAAGGGAGTACCAGCCTCTGTTTATACAATAGAATCATAAAATGGTTTGGGTTGGAAGGGACCTTAAAAATTATCTGGTTCCAACCCCCCTGCCATGAGCAGGGACATCTTCCACTAGACCAGGTTGCTCAGAGCTTCATCCAGCCTGGCCTTAAACACTTCCAGGGAGGGGTGGCAGCCAGAGCTTCTCTGGGCAGCCTGGTCCAGTGTTTCACCACCCTCACCTCTCACTCCCCTGCCAACCTCTAAAACAACTTAATGAACAGTACATTTAAACACCACCTGTGCAAGAAATCCATCTTGTTCATACCTTTATGGACATTTTAAGACAGACCTTCGGAAATGTATTTCATGCCTGCCTTGGACCCACTTAGCAGGACACTAAAAGGGATAACCAATGGCTAGGAGTCCCCAGCTCTGTAAGAATATTTTGATGATCACGTTTGCCTGGAATAAATTGCTTGGTTTTATACTTTTCCCCCCCCCCCACAACAGATGTGATTTGGTAGGAAGGCAGCCTGATGCATAAACTCAACCAGATGCCCAGGAAATACCTTAGAAACATACAATCCTTCGCCCAAGCTGGATAACTCAATCAAGCACAAGTAGGTACAGACTCACAAGCCAACTAAAAAGATGCCTGGAAAGCAAACTCCACAACCAAGTTACAGAGATCCCCAAAACACATGAAGAGAGGCAGAAATCTCTTTAGGTCAAATCCAGGAGGGCTACCAACACAAAGAACTATTGAAAGTTACACCTGCATGTACAGGCTAACTTCTGTAGGGCCATACTCTGGTCCTGAGTTATACTGATATGTAGACCCAAACGGTTTGGAGTCACTCCATCATTACAGCACTGTAGCTGCTAATAATATCCGGTGGAGGTTTGCCCAAATGGATGATTTTCCTACTGACAAATCATAGGTAGGAATACCAACATTCCCGTTAAACAGGTAGGGATAGGAGTCTAAGAGAATACAAATCTATAAGAAATAGAACTTCCACACAAAAGCCTCTTGAAGGTCACTCTTTTGCAGGATATATTAAGACCTTATCTCGTACAAAATACAATCTCCAGTGTGTTTTCCACTCGCTATCGCTGTCTTCGTTCATGGATAATGATAAAAGACAAAGCTACACCATGTTAGATTGAGTGACTTGTCATAATACTCACTTAATTTTACCTGGACCTTGCCCATACCCTTTGGCTTCAAGTTTTCGATAGAAATTGCGCAGCTTGGCTTCAAAGTCCCTCCTGTATGGGGAAGGCGCTCTTGCACTTGCTCGCTGCAGTCCTGGTGGGAAAATGAACAGCATCCTAAAGTGCAAGGGGCTTTAAATTTTTCCATATCATGCAGCTGATGTTTCCAGACCGAACTGGCTAACAAACACATTAGGAACTTCAGAGGTAGACTGTGCACTCAGTATTATTTTTGCTCTACCTGGCATTAACGGAGTTGTAAGTTCCTATAATTCAGTGATTGTGATGACTTCCAGGGGCTGTATCTTGTTCACTAAAAGAATTGTTAAGCTCACCTTGTGTGTGCTTTCATGTTTCCTCAGCCTGTAACTGTGATTGATCCGAATGGAAAGCCAAGGATCAGCAAGGCCTGAGAAAGACTGACATGCCTAACTGCCACTCACAGTCACTGGTATTTAGGTTTTCTTTCCCTTTTGCACTTTTAAGCGATCTCTCTCCTCTGCATTGAATAGGAGGCCTCCTTACTTGGCAGGATTAAACCTCTGGAGCTGAAAGCAACGCTTCTCACTGGAGCTTAGCACCCTAGCTTGGAATCGGGTTTCCCTGAGTTAATCTGACCATATATTAAACACTTCCAGCTATCAACACAAAACCCCTTTGTGGAATCGAGTAGGATTTCTGTCAGCAAGAAATGCTTCAGTTTCCTATTATGATTCATACACACAGCGATTTTTTTTTTTTTAGCAATTTGGGACCTGTTTTGTTTTGAAGTCTGCATTCTCAGAGTAGCTGATTAGTCCTTTTGTACAAATAAGTGCCATATCATAAAGGGTCAAAGAATGGATCCATGAAATCCCATTTCCCTATCGCATTACTGAAGACAATGAAAACAAGCCCTTTTATGAAAAATCTGGCAGAAGACCCTCCACAGGAAGGAAAAAAAAATATCAGAATCATGGTTGCCAAGAGGGAAGGACATTACTAATTGTCACTGATGGTAAAACAAAAAAGCATATTTCCATGCAGTGCAAAAAGAATCCTTTGCGACACTTTTCTTCTGATATTTCCCCCCCAACATAAAAGAACATGTGTTCTCATGGGCTATGTAACCAGTGGCAGAAATAAGCAAGCAGACAGTATGTTGCCAGAAATTAGTATTTGCCCTTCTTGTGTTTTCACAAGAACAGGTAAAGACCAGTGCAATTCTTTTAACATTCTCTTAAGTCACATTGTCACCAAATAATTAGATTTTTGTCTTACAGGAGACTCGTTTATGATTTGTCCTGATGTAGAGTAGGGGAACTGTATTAACAATTGTGTTATAACTCATTAATAAAAACAGGACATTCTGACAAAACACTGTCCTCCTATAGACAAGGATTCAGCATTTAACTTCTTCACATCAAAAACCCTTCCAATTTTCCACAGCCACCTCAGATTTGAATGTCTCTTGTCCATGAATTTTGTTTGAAACCAGATAATTTAAATGAATGTTTAAAAAGCTCAGCCAAAAGCGGATTTCTTCAGATTGCATTTCTGTCGATTCTCTCAAAATGGCCACTGGACACAGCCATGCAGTGAGACTGCGGTGGGGGTTGTATATCTTGGCAAAAGGGAGACATTAGCTTCTCAAATTTCTATAGCATAAACAATAACTACAGAGACATACCACAGCTGGAAATAACCTTCTCAGACAGCATGCCTTTCTGGAAAATATGTTTCCCGTCAAACCTAAGTTAATGGGCTCAACACGGGAGGTCAGACTACATGATCAAGACGATTCCCTCGGGTCTTAAAACAGATGAGTCTTGGGAAGAAGGCAAGTCTTTGGAACACAGACCGGAGGAGATGAACTTCACAGGAGTACTAAAGTATTGCAATACACCTTTGATTTGGATGTTGCTCCTCAAACATAACATGAATGCGCTCCCATATCAGAGAGTTATGTTTGGAGTGCACCATTCTCTTATCCTAAGCCTTCCCAACTATACAAAATTCAGGAAAATATCTTCTCTTCCTCATGGGCAATTTTTCATCTCTGTTTCAGCTACTGTTAACATTTCAACAGATACATAACAGCAATGGCAAATGATCAGACAAAAAAGCAGCTGGGGTCAGATTCGGAGGGGGCACTGGAATTAGCAGGCTGACAGCTTACTCTGGCTCTGAATCTGCCCCTTTATATTTATTAGGAGTAATACCACAAATGTAAGATTTTGTATCATTTTTTCCATCTCCTTACCTGGAGAATTCTGGGGCGATGAACAGGGTGAGCAGCGAGGAGAGAAACTGTAACCCGGATGGAAGGCAGCCTGCAGTGGTATGTAAGACATAATATCCTCTTCAAAAAGGCTGCATGGAAAAAGTGATAGGGAGAAGTTTGGTTTGCATTCATCACATGAAGGAACGTAAATGTGCAGTATGGTACAAGTCTGCTTTGGTCATAAGTTTGGGTACATCTCTGAACTCATGGATTCATAAAATCCACAGGTTTCCCAAATCAGGCATGGTCACCAGTAACAAAGAACAAAAAAAAAAGAATTTTATTAGACTTTTCATGCTAACACAGTGCCTCAATCTACCAATAGAGAGTAAAGATCTGAGGCTATGTAGGAAATAGGGACAGCTTCAATACATTAGAAGTGAGAAGCAAAGATACAAACATCTGTCTTCCAGGTTGTTTTTCTTGGGTCATATACTTTCATATAACTCAGCTCTTTCACCATTCAGATGAGTTTATGGGAATAAGTTGTAAACTTCTTGCATTAGGCAGTACTATGTAGCATACCAAAGAACCCCGGTAATGCAACGTTTTCCACGTAAGACCAAGACAATAAAATAAGGCCATATCTTTGCTAAACCAAATGGTCTTATTAAAAATTACAGCCTTATCTATATTACCCAAACAATGCTCACTGCACCGTACATCGAGGTTTCATTAGCGTGATGTGGCCCTGCATGTGTGGGGAGCACTGCTGCAGTAAAACTAGCAATTTAATGAGCAGTTACCATGTTTACTTGTACTGAGACAAGTTTTTTCCTCTTTAGAGGGAAAAAAAAAAGGAAATAAGGATTTTTCCATTAAAAGGAAACATTTTGACCTGATTCTTTTTTATCTGCTACTTGACAGTAACAGTTATACTGACTGAGGTGGGGATTGAGTTTACTGCACTGATGGAGGCTGCCTTCCAGGAAATAAGAGTTGACAGATAGACTCTGGCTGAATTATTTTGGGTAAGTATCAGTAACAATGAATCCCATTCTAATTACAAATGACCCGGAAGATTTAACAAAATCTGTTCAATTATGCTGAGAAAGAGCCAGCCAGATTCTCCAGTACTGTAAGTAACGATGTTATCTTTTTGACCAAATTGATTACCTCAGCAGAATTACTAAATCTGCATCACAGGACAACTTCTCAAGCCCATGTGTACCCTCTGTCCGAATGTAATGGATCTTCTCCCTAAAACATAAATGATACTATTGACAAGAGAATAAAGAAAAATATAAAGGAAGAAAACATGCCATTATCAAGGCATGAAATATGCATATAATTGTTATTTTTTGGTATATTGCCAGTTCCCGTTTCTCTCCTTATAGAATTGCAAACATCTTAATTGTCTGATTAATTCTCTAACCTCACTAACACACTTGCAAAAAAGAATCTATTTGTATCACTCAGTTTCCTGATCCAAAAGCAAGAGATTTTATACCACATTTTAGAAAACAGAATGATTCTTAGTCCTCCAAGCTCATGTGTAGTACTATAGCTAAGGTCACTGACAAGCAGACTTTTTGTTTAAGGCTACAACTAATACACCACCTTTCGCTAACAGAATTTCACGTAATAACCACTTCCTTTACCTCCGTGGGTTCTGTCTGGCAAATAACACTAACATATACTTGATATTAATTGATCACACAGAGGTTATAGAGCACATGTGTCAAATCATACATTTTGTTGTTTAAATGAATGCTAATAAGAGTTGGAAACATAGGATAGGATCCTATCAACAGATTAGGATCTATGGAAGATACAGATCTACATCTGTCAGTGTGTTTCTAAAGCATTACAGCGTCCAAGAATAACTATTCTACTATCAAGTCAAAAGATTCTACCCCAAGTCAAGGATATGCTTTCGTACCTTGCTGTGTGGGGCTGCAATGCACTGCAGAACCATGCCTTGTAAGAGACATTTGTCTCCTAGAAGTTTGCTTAAAACCTGCTGCATGAGCATTAGAGAGCAGCTTGGGATCACTCCTGACCTAAGCTATAATCAAAGCTATGACCTGGAGGCAAACGGCTCAATATCCTGTTACAAATCTTGTTATGCACTGGCTAAGCCGTCTAGTCCCTATCACTAGTCAATTTTGTTCTCTACTCAAAATGAGATAAAAGCATCATCTGTTCTCTGAGAAATGAGAATTCAAATTACAGCTGAGGAAGAAAAAAGCCTGGCAATAATTTGATGATGAAGATAAAAAATTCTCAGTTACAGAAATGTACATCTTGAATACTAGGAGCATTTTTCATTCTGTCTCCCTCATTTTATTTCAGCATATTAATTCCTCCAGGAAGGAAGTCTAATCCTTACACCCAAAGAACTCTTTCTCTGGCCCTCACATGATGAGTCAGTAAGGCTATCAGCAGAAACTTGAAGGTCCTTCCCTTCTTTGCCAGTCCCCCAGCCACACATTTTACTGCACTGTACAAGCTAAATCTGTGATCAAGCTCTTAGCTGGTGCACACTGGCATTGCTGAGGCTGACTAACACCAGCTCAGGTTCCTGGCCAAAACAACTAATTTAACCTTTGGCATTAGAATGAGTTTAAATTGTACTGGCTTTTGCTTTTTTTTTTTTTAAACCTCATAGGAAAGGAATGGGAATAAGAAAAAGAAAGATACCATTTAATTACTTTGGAAAGGACAACCGTTAAGTCACAAGTGAGAAAGATTAAAGACAGGAGTACAATCTACTTCAATGTTCCTATTGCTTTACAAAATCTATGGTCACTATGCCCATGGCACAGGTGTAAATCCAACCATGAGGTAAAATCCTGATTCTGCTGAAGTTACAGGGGCTTTGCTGCTGACTTCCATCAAAACACAATTTTAACACTATGTTCTGAAAAGCAAAGAGATAATTGTAGATGAAGACAGAGCTTCCACTATTTAGCAATGCTTAGAGTTGAAAACAGATATGTCACTATTTGCCCAGAGTTATTTTGGTTGTTCTTACTTCTTGGGTATCTTTGGAAAGTAACTATAGTAACCACACAGATTCTGGTGGGCCACACCTACTTTTCAATAGGGACAGTTCCATACGAGGCCCAAGATCATCTTTTGTACTACAGTTACTAGAATTTGTTTTTCCCCCACTACAAGTAGTCCTTCCTGGAACTTGGTTTCAGCAGTCTGGAAAAAAGCGCTACCTGAGTGCATGGTTTCTGGCCAAGCTCGGCTGACGCTCCTGCAGCATCTCAAAAATGTTGGGCTGGCGTAGAAACGCAACAATCTTGTCATTGTAAGCTGGAAAAGGAAAACAAATACAGAGGCTTTATTTGCCACTGAGGGGGCCCGGTCACGTCACCGTGACTGTGCAGGGGCAGACTGACCGCACTGCTAGCGAGTCACAGGGCAACACGAAGCAGTGCATGTGGTTGACCAGAGATTCTAAACAGCATCTGCTTTGAAAAGAAAGAGAAACTTGGCTTACCCAGAGGTAAAGTCTCATGATGGTGCTGGTTTCGAATAGCTGTTACAAGACTATTGCCTGGTCTGGCCAACAGTGTAACTCCTCTGTTTCGAGAGACTTCGGAGGCCTACAACATCAGAGGAAAAGGGAAGATGGACAAACCGACCATCAGCAGCACACCAGTGAACAAAAAGGTTTCTCATCTTTATTTCTGTGACTTTCATGAATGGCCCATGATGCTGATTGAGCGACAAAGTCTGCTTAACTTGCATAACCAGAAATAGAAGTTGAATTGTATACATTAAAAAAGAACATAATCTGAAGAGTTGATAAGAAGAGTAGTAAGAAGGAAATTTATCACTCCTACTTAACTGTGGAACGTCAAGAATACCACTGTCCTAAACACAGTGTGTAGTGAATTAAATCACTTTGAGAAGGAAGACACATTAAAAGATGGGAAAACACTTAGATACAAGGATACTACAAGCCATACAACAAGGTGTGACAATCCGTCTTCAGTAAGCCATGGCTTGCTGTGTAACTGTTTGTAGACTTGTGCAAGCTCAAGGGAACTCCCCTCTTGCATACGTCTTTCTCCACAATGTGGCCATGGTGAAGCCAACAGAGGAACATCGCTACAAAATGAGTGCAAGGACACCCTGTATCAGGGCAAGGTGAGTAAGAATTCCAATTGCCATTGTACTGGGCTCATGGCTGCTCCTTTCTCGCTGCACAAACTGTAGTACTTGGCAACCACTTTGGGAAGAAATTGCCCCTACTCCAATATTTTAAAGGCTTAGCTCTGCATCCAAGCAAGTTGTGCCAATCCACTTTCAGTGGTACAGCCAAATGTCAGGTCTTCCAACTGGATATAAATGAAATCTGAGAAGCTAAATGTGACTGGCAAGCTGCCTCTGGAGCACATAAAGCATAAAAATATTTATATGTAACAAGAAACCAGTCAAAGCACTTGATACGTGTCAATACAAAGGTTAAACAACGAAAAATCTTAATGATTCCAATTAAATATACTGTAACTGAAAACACAAAACTGCTGTGAAAGTGTACAGTAAATGCTGTGCTCCATCATTCAGTTATGATTTCACTTGCACCCACTTTATATTGGTATGCATCTGCTGATTACAAGAGAGTTATTCCACTGTCAGGGAGAACAGTCAAGCCTGCAGCATTCAATGGACTGATGTGCTAACCTTGGTCCAAGCCTTCTCACCTTTAAAAACAGGAAGAACTTTCAAGCAGGTCACACACAATTCACTAATTGCAGCAGCAACTAATGCCACCGGGACTAATGCAATTTTAACATCATCTACCTTTTTGTCAAAAATTGCATAAGTGCAATGAAAATCTTGGCTTTAAAACTAGCCGTCTCTCCTCTCAAATTCCTCCTCCAACCCTGCCAAGCAACAGATTTGAGGTCTACTCTTTCTGTTCTGACTGGCTTGCTCTCTAAGTCTTGCCCCAAAGCCTTTCTAAGACACAAGTCCCTCTGTGCTGTATCTTCTGCCTTTGTCTCCTTCTCACACCCCCATGGGCCAACTGACACTGCAAGTTCAGCTCAGGCTTAGGCAGCTTTCGCTCTGTGACCCAGGCGTCCACCCTGACAGGCACCAAACGGCCTTTATGGCATTCACTCTATGCTATGGAAGAAGGAGGAAGCTTAGGTGCAAGAGGTGTCCTGCAACCCATTACCACAGTGGGCATGGAGCCCTTCTGGGAACAGCCGTTTCTTGGGTTGCCTGTGAGTAGCATGGTCAAGATTACACCAGCAGCCTGCGAACAGTTATATTAGCGAGGACGTGTGAGACAGCGCTAAGGCATGGTGTTGTGCTCAACTTCTCCACTTCCAGGGAGCTCTGGAGATCAGGTGAGGATGCCTATTCCCCAGCTCCTTGTAGAACAGACATGCATGGGAGTGTGGATGGTGAGTGAGCTTGGTTTTGGAGGGTGGTCTCTGACTCATCCTTGACAAAGACAAATCCTGCACCCTTGTTGCTATGCATTTACTGACCAGAAGATAGGAAGGGGGAAAGAGCAGAGTGACAGAGGAGTTAAACACCCATCTCCCACAGAAATTAGCACCAGCTGGTATTTGTTCTTCACTTGGGAACTTCATGGTACTTCTGCCGAGCCTGGGGCTGGATCCTCCCCTTGCTCATTGCACCTGATTTTTTTTTTTTTCTTTTTTTCTTTTGGTTAGCTTTCCAGTGCTGCTGAGTTGTGTGCCTGAACGTATTTCTCATAAAGCAGGAATTCTGAAAGGAAATGCAGCTAAGACCTGTGAAGAGAAACTTTCACTCCCCCCTTCCCATCTTCCCAATTCTGGTTTAACAGCTAAAGTAATCTGGATTGTAAAAATCCAACCCTGTACACACATTAACATAATAAATGGCACACTTTGTGGTGCTGTACTTCATCACCATCATTAGGCATCACTAATGCCTGTGTTTAGATCACGGTCTTTATGCATTTACACCTCTAAACAATTTTTCTCTGGCAACACAACAGGAAAACTCCCAGCTGTCTAACTGACTTCCCTTTTGCTAACACTCCTCTTACCAATCTTTTAGCTAATCCAGTAGAACTGATTGCTCCAATTCAGTGTTTAATCACAATCCCCTTGGCTGCTTTGACTTTCTAATTGAATCACTTAATTTAGATTAGCACATTATTCTCTAATTAAAAACAAAAAAAGTGACCCCTCTAACGATTTAGTGACCTGGTTCATCTAGTGCAGGGTAATCTGACAGATTCATGGCAGGGTTTAACAGCCTTGCAATTGGTCCTGGGATGTTGCAACCAAAGCAAAGAGTCCAAACTATCACGGAAGCCTTTCAATGATATATCATCTTTCCTGGGTTTTACATCACCGCTGGATTTGAGGGGCTTCTGCCTGTTTGAGTCCTGCTGCTTGCTTGTTGCAGTTTGGGTCAGTAAGGAGATTTATACCCTGCTGTATCTCAGCACCTCCTCTGCTTTTCTTGCTAACCAGAAACTCTTGCCTCTCCATTATGAATGCCTTCTTCTTTCTGTCTTTAAAAATCTCTACCCTGTAATCAGACGTGTTGATTTCCACCGCAGACAGAAAGTCCCTTAGAGGGGATGGAAAGTGCCTCTGACCTGTTCTGTTTACAGCAGTGGCAGAAGGAAATTAAGCACTTGGTGACCCAGATTTACTTACTGATGGCCACTACAGCTACCTGAACTTTCCTTTCAAAAATCAGGTAACCAAGAGTAGCATCAATCACTTTCTTCCTGCAAAAGATAGATACCCTTAAATAAGTGCTTACTAAAGATTCTGAAGCATTTTTGTCAAATGTATAATACCATTTAGTATCAGGAATCTGCTCAGATGGACAGCAAAAGTTTTTACAGAGATCATTTATTAGAGTATTTCAACGTGAACAAAAGCATAAATATTAGAGTAATTCATGAAGTAGATGCTTTCTTTCTAGGAAGAGGGCAATGGAGTGCTATTACATGCACAGGCTTTTTTTAGAAAACAGCCCACCCTATACAGATTAAGGGAAAAAGAACAGTTTTAATCTCTCTGCTTGGCCTGTTAATAGTTGGAGCAGGCCTTGAATAAAAGTACTTGGAAGCAACAGCCAGCCTTATACAGAAGCTGTGCAATTGCAATGTCTATTGTCTACTGAGAAAGAATTTTAAGTGTCATAAAGCAAAGAAAACTGCCATATTTGAGAAAGCGTATTTCTATGTTCCAATGTCATGAGGGAGTTTTATAAGTACATTTGAAATACTAATCAATTCTTTATTAGTATTGCAAGATATGCTGTTCAACACTACAGATTATTAGGCAGGAATCAAGGCTGCATTTTGATGAGCCAAAGGATTTAGAAGACTCATGGATATCGTGGAAGGGAGGGCAGGAGAGCATAGTTTTTACTTCAACACCACAACCTATTCACTGGAGCATCCCTGGCCATGGGGCTTAGAAACTTGTTGGTCACCAGGACAAAACTGGCTTTTGCACTAAAAGTATGAAAAAAAGGAGACCCAACACCCACATAATCATTAGTTCCTATGGTTAATTATTCTCCCTGAATTTCAACCCTGCCTTATTTTAATTGACTTAGTTTGGCTTTTACTACCAAAACTGAGTTCTTCTAACGCATGTCCTCTCCTATATTAAACAGATCTTTACTAATTTTCCAAGAATTCCAGACATTACATTTGCTTTATGGTCCACTGTTGAGTACTGAGATCACAATTTCTTAGAACCATAATCACTTCTTCACAGTGACTCAAGCTAAGGGTCATTGCTAAGTGTGTGAAGCTGGGGTATTTCTTTTTTCTGCACTTTGGGCTCATCTGCCTATGATTTTTGTCTGCTCTTTCCTCCACTGATCATGCCACATCACAAAATTCCTGGGAAGTCCATACAACACCCTGGGCAGGATGCCAGGTGCGTGCACCAAGGTAGGGGCTAGAGTTTTGCCTCTCATTACCTTAGCTCTCGCCTATATCCTCTCTCTGGCACCCACAAGCAATCACGACTGAAGCTGCACTGTTCTGCTCTCCTTCAGACTCATTTGACATCTGTACACAATGTTCAAAGCTGCTGGTTGTCTTTCTTGGTCCTTCAAACCGTCCCGGTGACAGAGTCCAGAGGCCACACCACCTGCTCAGCAAAGAGACCAGCTGGACTGCAAACAGCCAACGCATGGCCAGGACAAAGCCCCAGAGGGTGTTCCTACAGACATGATTTAGAGGACAAAAGCACATCCAAATATACTTGGAAGAAATGGCATGGAACAGGCAACTTAATAAATGGACTGAGTTGCAAAGGGTTGAATCTTTTCCTTGTAAATGGTGTGCTTTTAGGCACCGATCCAAAGTCCTTGGAAATCAGTGGGAGTCCTTCCAGCAGAGCAGCACATACTTCCAGTGGGAAGCTACTGACTACGGCAAGAGTGCAGAAGCACTGTGGGAACCGGGCCACCAAGACTGCGAGAGGGAGCCAGCCCTGATGGCTCCCTATACAGAAGGCCTCGTTCCATTGGCTTGTCACGCCAAATCGCTGACTGCGACGAACAGTTCACAATTTCTCCAGAGAATCATTACTCTAAAGTATTCAACGGTTTTCACTCCCTTCCCTGCACTTGATATTTTGGGTTTATTGCAAATCGTTCTTTGCTAGCCTTCCCAGCACTTGCAAAACCACATCTATTTTTTGTGCTAGCTCATCTGAGTTGCTCAGTGGTGTTTCTGTCCCCGAAATTGTGAATTTGTAAGCAAGCCCCAGGTGACACAGCATCACAACAGCAACACTAAACTGCAGACTGTTGGCAGAGGGAAGTTACTATAGCTAGTGGGAAGATATGACTCAGATCCATTGATACACTTCTATCTTCAGAAAATATGTTGCCATATTCACCCACGATCGGGAAAACCTACCCAAGCTACTAATGACTGGTGTGCTGTTGGTCCTGAAGTACTGACCTCACACCCTAGTCAGCTCCCGGTCCCAGCCCCACTTGGCAGTGAGAGGTGTTCAGACTGATCCTGCTGCAATAAATTTTAATGTTAATTCCACAAGCATTTCGCCAGATGTTTGTCTGGAAAAGGAAGATCCTTTGGCCATGATTCATCTCTGCTCCCACTCAGCTTCAACCTTTACAAATCTTAAACTCTATGGATTTGCTATATGAAGCATCTGATTGCTGGTACTTTTTCCTCCTTAAATCCACAATGCAAACCCAGGATTTATATTTCTATTAATCCTGCCCGTGCCCCTCAGTGATAAAAAACATCACCATGACACACAGGGAAGATGCTTAGTGTGACTGAAAGCTAGGGAAGCAAACCTCAACATACGTTACCACACCTGCCAGGGAGTATATCTGTTCAGAGCAGTGACACGGTGAGGAATGAAGAAACATATGAGGCTGCTGATGTATCAGGCTATAAAAATAATGAATGACTTCACTTTACTAAAGGAAGACTGGGATGTCAAATACGGACTCTTGTTTTACAAACTATTTTGTCACCATTTCACTTCAGCTATTTAGTTTTACTTGCTTATTATTACATTCTGAAAAAATCAAAATATAAACCTTCATTACCAGCAAAGCTCTGAGATAAACGCCTCAAAGAAAAAAATCCGTTATTTCCTCTGGAAGAAAAAATCCCCAGGATAGTCTTTTTAAATGCATTTCAAAGATGAGAAGTGCTTTTAATTTTACAGAAGACTGCTGTCAAAAAGAACTGTGTTGCTACTAGCATTGTTACCTCTCCAGCGCTGTAGCTGCGAAGTCGCTGAAGATGTTGCCTGTGTGTCAGGTGATTAGGGAGTCGACCGTTCTGCAGTGGGATCCTGGGATCTATGAAGGTGGTGGCACGGCTATTGTGGTCAACGAAGAAAGACTGAAACACACAGGAACAGCGTTTTTTTGTAAAAAGGTTGCCAACACTGTGACAGTATTGTGGGATCATAAAGTGAAAACTACTGGCAGTCGTGTGTCAGAAATACCCTGTTTAGGTACAGTCCATGGAAGAGATCTGCAAACGACAGCACTTTCTTAGTCGAAGGTAGAATAGCCCTTAGAAAATACCTGGAGCTACACAGGTCAAAATCCCGTGCAATGGCCATGATGTAAACAAGACAGAAGAGAATAATATTACTAGGGAACACTGCTAGGGAAGTCACTCAGAAAAGCTTCATCAGAGGCAGAGACACTAAGCCAAATTTTGTAGTGTTGACAGATCTAAACTCTGGCTTAAACTTTTTCGTTAGTCCAATGCTGCCTTGACTATGATATTCCGCAGAAAGCTAGAGCATCACCACTATGCTTCAAAAACATCTATTCTTGGGGGTTTTTTCTGCTTCTAAAATAACTCTTCTTGATACTTGTATTGTTTAACCTAAACCTGCACCAATTTTGAGTCAAGAGGAAGGATCCTTTAGGATCAAGCAGCCTGATGTGCTGTGTTAAACAAGGGATTGGTTTTGATGGCACTCTTACCTTTCCCTGCTGGTCAGTTTTTATCTCCCAGCCGCGAGGAAGCTCCAGTCGGGTATCAGCAAACATGTTGATAAAGTTTACCAGGTCTCTGTTGTGCTGATAGCGCTCAAAATTACGAGCATCTCTACGGATCTTCAGAACCATATGCTTCAAGCAAGTACTGTTAGTGAAGACTCGATAGGCACTCTGAGATGGAAAACAGAAGAGAGGAAAACTAGTTCTGATGTCAAAACAATGTATTCTGTTATTTCATAGGACATATGCCCAAAGAACTGAAACAAACCCTGTTTGAGTCAAGAACTATTTCCATCTCATTAACTACTTTATATGAACACCTAAAAGAAAGAAATATAATCCAGAAAGTAAAACATCCCACATGTGCACAGTGAGCTTGTGCGTAAACTGTCTGCCTAAACACTCCAATAACATGCTCAGCTAAAACACCACACACAAGATGCACGTAGCTGCACCCATTTCATTGCTTTCATTGACTAACAAACCCTGCTTGTGTGACCGGATGGTGCCAGAGAGATGCCAAGACAGCTGCGAAGATGTATTTATGCTATAACTCAAATCAAGGTGCATGTGATAGGACTCTTCATGAACTTAAGAGGACTGCAGTGCAGGTGTCTACACTTAAGTGTGCTACCTTATTTATGGTCAGTTTATAGCCAGAGGACAGAAACACTTTCAACTGTCTGTTTTTGGAAAATATGAATCGTTTCCTGCAACTGAGTATTTGTTTCTGCAATGACTACAAACCATGTCAGATGGAGATGTTTTCATGAGTCAGACGAACGCCAGCCCCCAGGCAGCTAGGTGTATCTCACAAGGGGCATTAAATAAACCTCTCAGAGGAACATGCCCTGATGCAGATCTGAGCGAGTGCTGATCTGGCTGCAGAACAGGGGCCAAGGCGATCTATATTTGTCGCCACAGTGTATTCAATGATAGAGCACCACAAAATACACTTGTGGTGGCAACACTTTTTCTCATCCACAGGCTGCTCTTGGGATCTTTTACTTCAGGAAAAAAGCTCCTCAAGACAGGGTAGAAAACTTTACAGAAATCTGCAACCCTTCTGAGCATTTCACTAGAAGAGAAAATGAGTGCATTGGTTCTGCTGGTCAACCCAAAAGACTTAATTGCTCAATACAGTAATAAATGATCACTGGAGGACTCGCGTCTCCAGTGAAGTGAGCCCTCTGTCCAGAAAATCTGACCCGCAGTTCTGAATTCTCAATTTCTGTGTCATTTCTAATGCATTTTAACCCCTACAATGCAATAAAACATTTATGAGTATTATCTTTATTATGAAAGGATTTATGATGGTGGTAGGGCTGAGAAGAGAATACTCCCTCGCAGCACAGGGTCCCTAATTACGGTAAGGATTGGTATATGTTATGAAATCACAGAGATATGCTCTCTGCCCTGAAGATATGACCTGGTTACGACCCAGGAAAGCTTCACAGTCACAAATTGCTAAGATTCCAGATTACTCCATAACAGAAGCTGTATTCTGATCTAATGTGTGATCAATGGCTGTCCGTGTATCTCTCAGCTGCACTAGGGAAACACAAAATGTAAAGAAGTTTTATCCCTCCATGGAAATAAAATATCTGAAAAATGAGAACGTTTCCCTTTTAATTCTAACTGCTGGATAATATTTTCCAATTCCAACTTCACTGGCATAATTAGTAGCTTGAAATTTTAATAGGGGCTTGTGGTTAAAATATTACAACCATGTTAAGCCAAAAGCTATGCGGGCCATTATTTCTGTACAAGTGGAATCTGTACGACCATTTGACAGATGTTTCAATAGATTATTCTGGCTCTCATATAGAGACAACTTTATAAGCTCAAACTGAAGGCCTCTCTTGGCTTTTTTTATTTCAGTGAGAAACAACACTGGGATCCAGTCTTTTGTGAGCTGTTCCTTACACCACTATGGAATCAGTTGCTTACTTCGCAGACAGCTATGCTGACTTAAAATTATATTGCTCCCAGCTATAAATCATCGTATATCATCCTGTCGATAGAAGAAATTCCGTGCGCTCCATAACGTAGTTCAGGTAAGATCAGATGAGTTAATATATCCCTTCGTCTGCTGGATTTCATGGGCAATAACCTCTGGCAGATGCTTGGAGATGGACAGCTGCCTTCAACCCGCAAAGCACCACAGCCAAAACTTGATGTCTGTAGTTAGCTAAAGACCCATGCTGAGGCAACTCCTGAAGTGTTCTAATTTCTTTTCCTTTCAAATGAAAAGCCCAGAAATGGACGATTTTCTAAATATTCAGCAGTCCTGTATTGATGCCTAGCTGAACTACTACATTCAAGACATCAAAAACTAGGACTGCATCTGCTTGTGAGATTTCCCTATCTGCTTCCTCCTGGTTGACCTATCATTACATTTTTTCCATGCCACATCAGGTTTTCAAGAAAAAGTTATGCAAATTTTTGAAAATCCATTTCCATTCTTGTTTTTCCAAAATAGCTACACTGACTCCAGTTAGTATTTCTTTCACTGCATTATGCCCACGTGCTTCTTGGCAGCGTGAACTACAGGAGTTCATAATTTTTCCCCCCTCTGTTTCACTGAGACTTAGTAGTACCCAAGTAAGATTTCTCAGGAGCATGGTTCAAAAGGCAACCACCTCACACCTTGCAGCAACAGACAACAGAATCAAACAAGCCGAAGCCAAGGTTTCCTGCTTATTCTGGAAGGATAACATTAATGAGCTTCTCTGTACCAGGGAATTCCTTGGGCGAGGCAGAAACGCAGCAAAAGTCTGCTTGGAACAGCCTGCCCATACTGTCCCCAACCCGGTCTGACGCTCAGCAAGGACAACTGAGCCCCGAGTCATGCAAGTCAAATTCACTGTGCGTTCTCCCCGAAGGCCTGGGGTGCAGCGTTTTCATTCAGAAATCAGTAGTGAGAGAGCAAATCATAATTACTCACATAGTTTGCATGCAGCACAGTGAAGAACTCGGGATTGGTGATGAACTTCACAGCTGGAGACTGCAGCAACAAGGTGATTTTTTGAGAATTCACAGGAGAAAGGGAACCTTCCCTCCTGATCTCTAGAAAAAAAAAAGTGCAACAAAATCTTATGTAGTGGCAAACACAGTCTATTATTTAACTTTTACTGAATAGCTGCAAAAGTGACAGTATAAAAAACGCCACCACTCTGCCCAGTGCACCTACCTTCCTGGCATTTCCAGGAGAAGCCTGCTGGCAAACTGCTAGATGTTGTCCTCACAGCTAGTGGTGCAGTGCTTACAGTAACAGGGCAGGAGCTGGACGCTTTTTGGTACTGCATGTTGTAAAACTCTGTGTCATATCTCCCGCTGTCTCTAAACATCAACCTGACCGCAACATTTTTTAGCGGCTGATGCTTTGGTTCAGTACTGTCACCCAGGTCCTGACTGGTTCCCCCCACTGCTGATTTTAGAGAGATCTGATTTCCCAATCCAGCCTGAGGGGTTCACCAGTAGAAAGCATTTGGTAGCAAGACTGGGTTAAGGAAACACCCTGCTCGGCCACTCACATCCATGTTGGCACCGCAAAGCATTACCCTTTACTTGTAATTGCATTATTTTTAGCAAGTCCACAGTTTTGGGGACTTGTATGGTAAAGAAAACAAAAACAGACACTGAAGCACAAGAGCAGAACTGAGCATTTGGGAACATAACTCTGTAAAGGTGGGAACTTAACCTTCTACAGCCACCAGAAAAAGGCCTCCTAGCATGGAATTATGGCTCGAGTGTGCAGTTCTGGCATTCTCAAATACAAGCCAACTTCTATTTGCAGTCCAAGGAAATTGGATGCCGACATCACCAACAGAATAAATATAGATTCCCATTTTTTTCTTATCAATTGTAACTTTTTTCTTCCTGCCAGACACATCATACTATTTTATCCACTTAAAACTGCAGAATGGATCCATCACTAGAGTTAAATTGATTTATACTGGTTTAGAATCTGGATTAACATGCCTAAATTGTATTCCTTCGGACATGTTCCATTTAAATTAAAAGGTAAACAGGAAATGTATCATAGTGCAGCTTTTTCTTATGCTAATATGGTTTACATCACTCTTCATCTTTTAATTTCTGGCATTTTATACAATATTGACTTTTTCTCCTAAAAGCAAAGCAATTATCTACAGCAAAAACTATTTCCTAATCACTTAAGATGATCTATCATCATACTCATTAGCTCTTCAGGGTTAAAAGAAAAAAGTGAATGTTACATAATAAACTGACCTACTGACCTAAATACTTACTGGTAGCAAATCCTACTAAATCACTATTTTATTATGTGGGCTATGACAGTAAATGATTATACATATTACAAGCAATGACTACATTACTTGTAATTTAAATACTAATAATACAATGTGCACCTCATTTCCATTTCATCTGCTAACAGATAGAACTGGTTTCTCCCTGTAAGATCCAGTGCAGGTAAAAGGCTCCCATAAATTGCAATACAAAGAATCGCAATGAAGCTTTGAATATCAAACATTAAGCATTCTTGGTCAAAACTTATTTTCAAGCTAAAACCACCTAATGGATCAGGAAAGCAGACAAAATTGAGTATTTTCCTAAACCTGTTAAAAAAAGGTAAATTCACTATTTCTCTGTGTAATTCTTCCTATTCAACACAAAACATTCAGAAAATTCAAGCAGACACTGTGTTGGTTCTTCCCCTTTGCCAGTGTTATTTACAGAAGGATAGCAAAAGGATGGCAAGAAGTCAGATTTACTTCCAGCAGCCAGCACAGAACACAAACCTATGTGGTGGTGAGAATAATCCAAAGAGAGAGAACTGGCTACTCATTTTGGCAGTGCAAGTTCTCAAACAAAGCAAACGGTTGTTTCTGCGTGTCCACAAGTCGCATAGCAGGTACTAGTCTGATTGCTGGTGCTTCTTGCCTGAAACAAACACTTAGGCTATACTTTCACAAATGTTTTAAGAGAATGTGAGTATGACTATCACCAAAAAGAGCAGAACAGCTCTCTGCCCATCCTGTCCTGCCCTGGGTACACATTTTCTTGTCCTTTGTACTGACCCTCGTTCTTATCTGGTCATCTAATGAGCCAGATGAAAGAACCAATCTGGCTGCAAACATTAAGCACAAGAAACAAGGTTATTTTTCAGGCAGATCAGTTTCTGCTCTGGTATAGGGCCCTGTCACGTAACTTAGTTATGAGCACAAAGACAGGTGTGCTTTCTTCAGTGGCAACACACACTTCAACCAGCTCACAGCTGTCACAAAAATGCCCCTTTAAAAACACAAGTATTTCATACTTGATGCCAGGGCCACTGCAGGTGTGACCACATGGGCAAATGTGGCAGTGCAGAAGCCATGCCCAGAGAGAGTAAACTGCAATGTCCAAAATAAAAATCACACTGCAGCAAAAATACGACAACGCTGTTTTTGCAACTACTGAGTTGAATAAAAAATAGATGCCCTTTCCATTTTAATTTCAAATAGCCCTTTGCTGAAGTAAAAATGCTTTGTCTGTCTTAGTAGTTGGTAAAAAAAGAACTGAGGCCTTTTGTATCTCGCTTTGTACCTGAGCTTCAGATATAAAACCTGTAGCTTCAAGTCTAAACATCTTTTCTTTTAACAAGCTTTTTCAACCTGGTATAATAAAGTTCCGGTCTCCCCCGCAAACGCAGATTTCCCCAGAACTGAATGCCATCCCTGAGTCGCACTGAATGGCCCCCACTCAATAGCTTTTTCCTCCATACCTGAGCTTGGCTGGGAAGGCTCTGCCTCAGAGTCACTTCCTCCCCCAGTGGGAACTCTCTCCAGCCTGTTGTTTATTACAGGATCATCTTCAGTCCGCTCTGTAGCGATAGTTCGCTGGATGTTCTGGTATCTACATACATTCAGAGAAAGAAACAACATGCTTCAGTGAACAGAAGAGCTTTCTGGTCCTTTTAACTTAACCATCAGCACTACTTTTCAATGACTCCAATACTTCTATCTTCAGCCTATGACCAAGTAAGAGCACACCCAACTCTCCTCCTTCAACTGATGCAGCTACTCGCACTTGGGCCAACCATTACTCTGCAAATATGGCACTTTTGCACTGACTAACAAGCAGCTACAGAAGGGGAAAAGCAACAAATATCCAAAGGTCAAATTTAGACAAGTATTTAGGCTACAGGTTGCTCCTAGACTTCCCTTTAAAACATCTAGACATCTGGAACCTAGAACTACTGGTGGATCATGGTTCCCCCTCTCATTTAGTCTTCTGGTAGCATAACCAATGAAGTAAGGATCAATCTTGTGATGCACGGAGTACCCTTCACTCTGTCTTATTACAACTTTGATGCCCATGCTCAACCCTGAAAAGAGAAAGGCTATTAAAAGCGTTCACAAAATGTTTATTACGATGCCGCACGGCCAGCAGTTGGGAAAACTTCCATTTTGGTAAGCAATACAGAATGCAAACTAGCAGGTAGTGTGACCTCAAAGAGCTACAATCTAATTGATATGACAGCCACACAGAAGTAGAATAGGATGTAACACATGCTGAGTAAACAGTGTGAGGATGGAAACGTTATGTGTGTTTTCGGAAAATAGTGGGATTGGGCATTTAGCTTGGGTGGGGACTAGGTGCAGAACAAGGAAGAGGAAACAATACAGAGATAAACAAACAGCAGCGAGGAGGATGACAGAAGAAAATTCTGACTGAAAACCTGCAAATGCCTTAAAAAACCCCAATAGTGTCACTTCCATACTAATCACGGAACTAATCACCACATTAGTTGATGTCAATGGGACTGATCACTGCCTTAGGCACAAGCCCAATCCTAAATATTTAACTAGATCAGGAGCAAAGTATATACCCGGCTGTTGAAACAATCTGGAGTGTTTTGAATTCACATCACACAAAACAAATTCTAGTTAGCTTGTTCACTCACATGAACAGATGAGTAAGATGAGAGATATTTATTTGGTGCTACTGGCAAGCTATAAACACAAGTCTTACATACTGAATAACAAAACATATTTTATACATAAAGAAAAAGAAAGTATACAAGAAAGAGAAAGAAAGTAGCAGAACAAAAAGGAAAGAAAGGAGGTTCTCCATTATTTTAATTAGCTTTTACTCCACCTCAATATTTTTAATCCTTATTTCTGGATTGCATTTCTGTGTGTATATAAAACAGGATGGCTTTACTGCCTGCATTTAATCTGATCCAGCATGATTCGTGTCTCATTTTCCTGACTTACACTCTGTATCCTTTCCTCAGCTCAAATTCTGACTTCTAAATTTTGCCTACTTTCTCTCAATCTGTTAATGCACACTTTATTCTAAATTAGAAGTTAGTCAGGAGTCAGTGCCTCAAAATGACACAGGATCATTAAAGACAAGCAGTTAGGATTTGGCTGTTACATCTCTCAACAGACATCATCTCCAGTAGCTCACCACAACCCAACCTTGGGCAGAAGAGCTGGAGATAATTAAGAAAAATAATTACAGTTTTACTAGATTTATGTTAAGCTTTCACAGTACTATGTGTGTCCCCCAGTACTCCAAGTCATTTGAAGCTACATTTAGTGTATGTTTTGACAGGTCAATAAACAGCATCTTTAGAAGATTTTTTGTTTTAAAAAAAAAAAAAAATCAGGGTTCTATGTTTAAGTAAATATCCATGTTTACAATGAAATTCTGATAGCAGTATTCGTGACAGCATGAATTTACTACAGTTTTAAACCCTCTGTTTTAGACCCATAGTTTACATTTTTATTCACTTGACTGCAGGCAATTGAATGAACTTTCCATTCCAGTACTGGAGGCTGGAGGAGTTTTACAACACCTACGTGCTACAGGGCCGGGGGGGAAGAAGCTCATATAATCAAGGGATATAAGCACATATATTAAAAAAATCCTTGTAGTTTCAATTTAATTAGATGGTAGAAAACCCCTATTGGCAAACCTTAAAGAATAACACTAGCTGTATGTCAACAAAAGGCTACACTTTTCTTTTGGGTCAATACTATAAAATCATCTTATACAAATACCAGAAAATGCCAAAGTAATTGGAGAAATCATTGAAAGCACAATAGTTATGGGAGTGTCTCTGGAAATTTCAGTCTCCTTTTTAAGTGATTTGTCAAAGAAACAGAGCTTTAGAAATACCACACTGGGGCTGTCTTAACTATTATGGTTAGAATTTCTTACGTTACTTTTTACCTTTTAAATTAGTGCAAAGACAAGTCTAGATACACACAGGCTGCAAAACATCTTTCCAACAGAGCCTGAACAACAAGGGCTGTTATCTGCTTTGTTAACGAGTAAGTAAGTCAGGTGGTGCTAGAAAAAACAAGCACAAGTCTTTAAAATGAGAAGTATGGATGTCTCTCTGGAGTTTGCCCAACACCTGGATTCCAGTTTCGCATTCCCTGTACCCTCAAGTGCCCAGTGCAGCTAATGGGCAGCTTAGAACACAGAAGGAAAGCAGGACTAGGCTCAGTCACAGCTATGGGGATTTTTTTTCAAGCTGAATTTCCAAAGCTTTGTGGTTTTGGCTGGGCTGGAAATACCAAGCTTCCTTGTAATATTTTGGTCTTTCCATTCATTTCCACAAATGAAACCAGGAAGCCAAAACGTGAGTAGATTGGTTTATAAAGAAAAGTTCCCAAATTTTCTCAAACTGCTAAGTGATTTTTGAGTCCAAATCTTGTTTGAGGTTAGAGCAAAAGTTCAGGCTGCTGCTAATTTTATCAGCAAAGTCTATGTTTGCTATTGGTTCACCTAAAATGATTCCCAGGTGTGTTTGCTGAAGAATATTTCAAATAATGAACTTTGAAATACAACAAAACAGCATTTCTAAAATGAGTGCTTAAAACAAAGCCTGATCCTCTGCAGCGGTGATAAGAACCAGCTACGAAACGTGGTCTTCCTCACAATCCTGGTATCTGGAGCCAAGAAATATTTGAAACTAGCTTTAGGACAACAATAATTTAAAACATTGTAACAGCCAGGTTGAAAACACAGAAATGACTTGCCACTGCACAAACGCGCAGAGATTCACTACAATTCTCTTTTACTAGAATCTTAACCCTAACTTGGAAGCAACAGGAGACCTCCGTGTTCAACTTCTCAAATCAATAGAGATCTTTAGCAGAGAGTAGCGAATGATCAGATTTTTCCTCTGTCCCAAGAAGCCATGACAGTTCATGTTTATTAGTTGCAAAGCGCTCAGTCTCCAACAGGACTCGGTTAAGGAGAGGTGCCATAGCTAGAAACCCTCTACACCTCTCACTTTGTAATTGGATACGTGAATACTAAAAATATAGAGCCCCAAAGAACGTCAGTTCTGTTAACTGTCAATTCCCAACCCAAACCAGTGATAATCAAGTCATAACTATGAAAGCCAGGCAGCCTACATGAAAACATGGAATCATAAAGTTTGAAGCAAGGAGGTCACAAAGACAATGCCTACCCTCCAGCTTTTTGCTGAGATAGCTGGTTTAATGATTAACCTGTGTTAACTCTCACAAGCACTTCTTTCCTTCCAGGTTGTGCTGCACTTACATGAGTTCAGCCTCCCAAAAAAGGCAAAAAGCAAAAAAAAAAAAGCTAACGTACATCCACAACAGACCCTTCTGCTTTCTGTAGCAGATAACTTGCTTAAGTGGCACCCAAATAGTCTGAGCTTTGGCAAGGCCCAAATCCCTCCTAAAGACAAACGCTAAAAGGCAGAGCAGTCACCTAAATCCCTTGAAAGCACCTCTATTAAATATTCACTTTCTTCGGCGTTTTTTTGAAATATTAACGCAGTAGCTCAGCATATTCCAAGGAAAGCTATAATGAAAACAAATACTCAGCAGGTTCTTTCACCTCTGCAAGTCATCACACATTATGCCAAATAATGAATTTTGGTAAACAAAGGAGAAATTCTTCAAGAGTGTGCTGCTGGTGTCAACTTGTGTTGCAAAACCACCACTTTCAGAAGGCTGGTTTGCTCTCCATAACTTACATCAGCTTCCTAGTCGTTGTCAGTCAGGGCTCAGTTCTCTTTGCACATAGTAACTCCCAAACTATTCTGTACTCTGAACAGAGCACTTTGAAACTCTACATCCTTCTCCCAATTGCAGATCTTTCTCTTAGCATAGGAAAAAAAAAACCCAATCAAAACACTTTTGTGGCATTTTACATGCTATAATTAGAATATAATTTTAGTTTTTCTTGTCTTTTTCTGAAACCATATCATTACAGTAAGTAACAAAAAAAAAACACCTTTTCTGAAGTAAAAAGGGAGGATTTCTGACCAACTGTTAATTTTTTTCCCTTAAACTCCGTCTGAAAAGCAAACAGGAGAAGAAAATGATACACAAATCTACATGTGGACTAATCAATCAAAGGGAGAAAGTGCACCATGTCATGAGGTATCTCAGCCAGCTCAGAGTGAACTGACAGCTTTACAGGGCCCAGTGCGACACAAAGCGTATCTGTCTATGTCTAGAAATGGGTACAGTCCTCAGAGCAGTGCTCTGCCCTAGAAAAGGGGCCAGACCTTTCAGCAGGCCTATTTAGCTAGAGTAGAAATGACACACTGACATGGCAACGCTACTTCAGTAACAGTCAGCTCCGAAATCTCTGCAGCGCGACACCAGATGCCGAGCCAGATACCGTTCTTAAATGGCAAACACGACTCCATCTTTTGAAAAGATCACGCCCTTCCCTTCTGGGAGTCATTTCAAAAAAGTTTTCCAAGAGCTTCCTCTTGCTGCTTGAAACATTTTGCAACATCTTTCACTCAACAGCGCTTCTCACGTGCGCAAGTTTGGGTACCGGACACCCACAGCAGGCACAGCAGCAGGCTGGAAGACATCAGTAGCAGGGACAGGAACGCGTACATCGGACTTGGGCGAGGAAGAACAATAAATCCTTAGGGAGCCAACGCAATGCACTGGGGAAGGAAAGAAGCCACTGGGGCAGCATAGATCTGAAGGGAACATAGGTGCAAGTGCTCACCGCCGGTTCAGCTGCTCCATTTGCTGGATGGAGCCAGACCTGTGGATCCCATCCGGTGTCGCTGCGGCCGTGGGGCGCTGCCATGTAGTGGTTCGGTTGACATGATCAACGTAGAATACCCTCCCGTGGCTGTCTATCCGAGCTTCCCAATCTAGGGTTGGAAAAAAAAGGAAGGGGTGATGCTGTCAGCGCGATGCCTTCCAGAAAAGCCAAATACAGGGAGATACATAGACACGCACCTATAGACACAGACAGGGTACATACAGGTAAGAGATACTATATAGAGAGTCTACATGCATGCAATATATATTATGTGTATATACTCAAAGTATACATTCAAATGTGTATATATACTATGTGCTTGTCTGTATGTAAGTATATGCAGTATATGCATATACATAAACATTTCATACACTGCAAGCACGCAGGTAGCCTATGGAATTCACTGCCATAGACTATGAAAAACAAGCGACACAATGGCTACGTTTTTTTAATGGGCTGGATAATTTTGCACTTAGTAATAATAGTTGGCTGGATTCATGGTCAGGGTAGCCACACAGAACTGACCCTTAGTAGAAAACAATTACATCTGAGCTAATACGGCAAATCCCATCTTTTCTGTTACGTTTCAGAACAAGCATGTTTCATTCCTCTCTTTCTTAGAAAGTAGCTTCGAGGGATGCCATACAGCAATTAACAGGCTCCCCTGAAAACTGATCACAGCCTGGTGGGACATATCCTTCGAAATCTCTCTAAACAGATGAATATCATAAATCTACTGCTCTGATGAATGCCAACCAGACTGAAAGTCTGCAGCATGATACTGAGCCTTCCATCATTATTGTTTCCTGCTAATGTTTCAAGTTGGCCCATGACTGAAAACTAGGAGTTACTTGGTATATGATGACTTGTGGAAAATGGTAATGTTGATAAAAAAAAGCGTTTGGAACAGGAGAAATTCAGAAGTTAGCTAGTAAAGTCACATATCAAATTGGTTGGAATGTATGGAGTAGTGATATAAATCAGACTTACTAGCTTCATATTTCTACATGATCCATCAGCTGATAACATATCTGTGTAATTATATGCACATGCTTTCCACATGTTGTTTATATACAAACCTCACTCACATTCACACACAAATCCATATATGGTCATCACCTCTGGAGGCAAACGCTCCCTCTTACTCCCATACTCTTACTATGATACCCTCCTCCCTGACGAGTCCATTCCTTCTTCTACGGCTTTCTATGACCAAATTCAGGATTAGCTGGATTTCACACTATGTATTTTATCTCCTACTCTAAGAGTAGGATTGAAGTTGTACCTCCTCCTGCTGTGTCTGGAAACCCATCCTTCACTCCTTACAGACACAAAACTTACAGTCGCACCACAGGTACACACATGGCATCTCTCACTGTCAACATCACTATATAATTTTAAGGAAAGAACTCTCTCTTCCTCAGGTTTCCCAAGGATGTTGTATCTGTTTCAAGAAAGAGATCACATCTTTGTGAAAACAACGTCTAAAACATAAGACAGTGAAAAGCAGCGCATCAAGCACCACAGATGCGCACTGAAGGAAATCAGACTGACACACACGGCAGGCTGAAGGCCAGAGGCTTGCTGAGCACGCTCTAACAGGTGTACCACCATGGGTGGGGAATGGTCCTTCTGGAGCTACGCATTAACTGCAGTATCCTCAAGAAAAAAAATCTTGGCCAGATCAAAGGTGACATGATGTATCTTAACACCACGAAGATCTTGATTTTCCTTGCTGTTGTCTGGCAAAGGACAAATCCTATCCCTCACCCCACACCGTTGGTGGTATACATGTAACAAGTTGAGAATAATAAAGGTTGATAGATACTTTGAAGCTTGTAGGCAATGCTGTAGATGTACACTCCATACAGCCTACAGAGGACACCAGCTGGTCATATTGATGTGAAGCCTGCTGATGGACACTTAGTAAGAATACTACTACCCAACTACACAGTCAAACAAGGGCTTCTTCTAATCCAGCCTTGTGCACTACCGGCTCTAGAGGCTATGTTGCAGTGTCTCTCTAATTAAATGCAACTTGGAGTTCTTAAGCTCCTTAGCATAATACTTGGAAATCTAGGAGCAACGAAACTTGTCCAGAGCTTGGAGGTCACAGTGAAAACATCAGGTCAGGATCATGTAGACTGGATTACAACCTCCAGAAGGCTATCTCTGTTGGATGTGTCAGACATCCAGCAGCCTATATACAGACATGAATGACACCTATCTGTGAGCGCTCTTTTATTCATTGCTTTATAGGTATATACACCCGAAACCATGGGCTGACGCTTGCGCTGGCATGCTAAAATATTAGGAACTGTGTGTCCCACGGCTTTTGAGAAACCTGTAGCAGTACTGCTCCTTGCAACAGCATTTCTAATCATCTGAATAACTCTTCTTTTGGTCACCCGGGAAGGCTGTCAGAGGGTGGGAGGTGCACTTTCTGCCTTCCCACAAGACAACCTGCAAGTCTCACACGTCACTGAAGCTCCATATGATACCAGATTTGTGGACAGATGGATGGATACCTGCACAGAGAGACGAATAGGCTGACAGGCGAACTGACAGACAGAACTCTGCTTCTGAGCTGCGCTCAAGGCCCTTCACACTGCTTCAGGGGCATAGGTGATCTAGGAAGCAGCCAAAACTCCTCAAGGTCTTCTGTTAGTTTTTGAGGGGAAAATAAGACTGTGACTACAACAGAGACTAACCTCCATCTAACCTTCACAGAAAGAGCATCCCAAAGCACAGGCTGGGGACTGGACAGTACTGGTTCTGTTCTCCAGCAGTCCCCCTCCATCAGCCAAGCCATATTTCACAGCAGCCTCTGAAACTGCTCTGACTTCTACCAGAAGACGCAACTTCCTCTGGCAAGACCATAATCCTGGCAGGGCAATGCAAATACGCTGTCTTTCCCTTTGCAAGCTCAGCCACACCTTCGGCAGAGAGCAGCTCTGAACCAGGCACGTGTATTTTTCTTGGCTTCAGTCCTGTAGGGGTTTCCAGCAGTACCAGCAAACACACGTGTAATAGGGGTGACTATTCACGCCATCATGGGGCCATACAAACTCTGCAAATCTTCTGTCAATCTCATATAGGCCTTAACATTCAGACTGGTCATTATGACATCCCCACATAAATAATGAATCTGTTCTACCTTACTTTCCCAAGTAAAACTCTCTGAAATTAAATTTCCTCCCTGAGACCAACTGTTGTGAGGTTACGATGAAACAAATTTATTCAGAAAACTATTCAAAAGAGAAAGAAGACTGTCCAGAAGATTCTCCACAGCCGAAGTATAACCAAGTCAACGCTGAACTTGCAGCACTGGCACATTATCTTGAGCTCTACTTATGGACAGAAGCTAACGCTGCATGCAAGAAGTTAGCCAGGTTGGATCACATAACGTAGACTTAAAACAGAAAGTTTCTAGGACTAAGAGTCATTAAAAGCACTGTGACAGTGATACTGAATGCAAGGAGAAGAAATATTTCTAGATTAAGGCTACAGTTTTCATTTTGAAATTACCTTAAAATTTCACGGACAATTTTTGGAAACAGACTTCCTTGGTGATTCAACTCCCCCCTCCAATTAACTTAGTATAGTCTATTCCTATTAAGATCAATATATTTAAGACCACAGTGTCAGCCTTTACTGTAAAAATGATGTTACATGCAAATGCTAAAATAAAATCCTACAAAGGGATATCACTCCTGTACTGTATCATCACAGACTTCATGTCCTTAAACCCTGTTGTGAAAGCACGTGTGAAAACCAGTGGTAGAAATGCTTGCCTTTTGAAGATAATTATAAGAAAAAAGAAGAATGTATTAAACTGGTGATGGAAGAATATGGAACAGATTCACAGTACGTTTTGTTTACCTGAGCCGGTGTCAGCGTCCTATCATTAAGCCATCTAATTGGCAGTGTGCCCTTATTCACAAAGTGGTGAGGTAAGAGTGGGAGGAAGAGAAACATTTGCCTGTTACAGAGGTAACCGTTCCCATTTCATCACTCACTGGCAAGCCACAGTGGGACTCTAATTAGGCTTCATCGGGCTAAAGGCATTTGAATCATCCATGCTACAGCCGATGCCAGCATCGATGCTATTTTCAGCTTGGGGAATGCTGACAGCATGGTTGGCAAATGGTGAATTATTTGTCCAGGGCACCACAGGGCAGATAACTGCGTTCCCTACTCGGGCTTTGAAGAAAGCAGAGGCCTTTCTTTATACGCCTGGTTATTTTTCTGAGGTCCCGCGTGTTGTAGGTGGTTAAATCCTGTGCTGAAGTGGAAAGGTGACCAGCAGCGCGTCGCAGGGCATGGACTGCGCTCTGCTGGGCACTTCACGCCAATGCAGAAAGCAGGTTAATCCTCCAGGAATACACAAGCAAAAGGCTACAGAGACAAGCAAAAACATCTCCAGCCGCTGATTCGGTGGCAAAAATCCCATATTATCAGCCTGCTAACTGATCACGCTACTGAAGACCCTCTCTTTTTTACTCAACACAACTGCAGATACCATTAGAGTCCATAACGAACACAAAATTCACTGATTATCGAATCCAAAGGCAGTACACAACAGGATCGTTGTACATAAGCTGCCTTTTCCCAGTTTCTGCTGGGCTTTGCTCGCATTTAGACCTGTCCATCCCAGGAGCATCCTGACTGCGAAAGGGTTCCTGCTGGACCGGCAAGCAGAGCTGACAGACCGCAGGGACTGCCATCCCAAACCAGCTGACAGACCACAGGGGCTGCCATCCCAAACCATCTTTGAAGTTGGTTATGGAAAACCTGGAGACAAACGTTACAAAAATATCAGAGTACTTAGCTGATACACCACCCAAAAAGCTTTATATTAAGGCTTCTGGAACACCTGACAGATACCCACTCATTCCAGTCTAAACACACTGACTGGAAACAGGGAAATAATATTTTCATTTCACAGTAGCTAGGAAGACGACAGACCAAGGCAGAGGGAGGTTATGGAGCTTGTCCAAAATAACATGACAACACTTCAAGTCAGGATCAAATAAGGGAAACAAAAGGGCATATTGCTTTGGTTCTGGAGAATGCATATACAGAACAGATGGGGTTACTTAGAGAGACATACTGACCTCTACACTGTTTGAGTTAACAGGAAAAGCTGAAAAATGCAATAAATTAAAAAAACTAAAGCTTACTTGGTGGAAGAGGCTCATCGATAGTTGGGTAGTGATGATGGTCAGGCCTCAGAGAAGGAAGCTGGCTGACTGGCTGAGAATTATGGAGTAAAGGACAATCACCTACGGACAAGATATTCAAGACATTGACAGTCATTCACTGTTTTCACAATGTGGTTCAAAAAATGTGCTACTGTAAAACAAGTGATTATTTTTAAAGTAGGTTAGCCTGGTGTACTAGCAGCTCTGGTTACTCCTATTTTCAGGCGCTATTTTAACAACAACTCATATGCCAAAGAATTCTTAAAATAATGCAGCCAAAGCTCGGATCTCAGGTTTGAGTCAATGCTAAACTATCATGGGCCAGATTCTGGACTCATAGACACACAAGTGTAAGCGAGAGAAGAATCAGGCTTGATCTCTGAGAAACACAGTGCATGTACAACCAAACTGAAGCTTCTGCAGAAATTGGCAGGAACGTGCAAAACCCCGCTTCCGACTTTTAATTCATCCCATCAGTGGAATACGAGGGTAAAAGCTGCCTCAGATCTTTCTCTGCTTTTCCAAAAAATCAGTGGCTGTATAAGTGGAATGGAATGGCAGGATTTTGCAGTCCCCGCAAAGCAGAAGATCATCCCCTTCTGAAGGTATTTTTCAAAATTCAGAGAGTCCATCCTGGGTGGAAGGAGGGAGAATGAGAGAAGGACCAGAAACAAGTAGGAGACAGGTGGTAGAAGAGGAGGACAAAAGATAGAGAGACATAGTCAGGATCCAAGATAAAAAAGGAAGACCTGAGATACAGAAGAGGAAAAAAAGAAGAGGAGGAGACACACACAGTGCAGAGGAAGTTTTTAAACACTAACGTTGTATATACGCCTATTTTTCCAGATAAGAAACAAATGAAACCTAAGCAAATGTCGAAACCCATGTTCTGTTAAAAGGAACAAGCAACTTAAGATCCAGTCAACGTTTATGGAATCCTTTAAGAAATTAAGAAGTTATAGCAGGGATGAAAAAGCATTCCTTATCTTAGACTTAACTGCGAGAATAAAGAACTTGCTCTTTAAAGCATCACAGGTTCCAGAATTAAGATTCCTTCTTGGTCTGTCCTTAAAACCTTAGAAACCAGGGCTATTTATCCTACTAACGGGCACATTTTCATATTGTTTGGTAACAGTTTTTCTGCTATAACCTCCAGCTCCAGGTGGGCCTGTTCATACAGATACAATCTGAATTGCACAAATATAACAAAGAAGCAGTTTAGGGAAAAAATGTCTTTAGCATTTCCAACATCACCAGAAAATTACACAAAGATTATTCAAAATCGAAAAACAGACCATTCAGCTAAGCCAAGCTCACTGTGTGCTGGCTGGTTTAGCTGTCTTTAATGTCAGAATCTTAATAGCCTAAGAATTAACTTTTTGTAAAAAATCCAAGCATAGCTATCAAATGTAAAAAAACATTTATCAAAAAATTACGTATTTTTTAAACAATCAACAGCTAGAAGGCAGCAGCCAATTTTGTATAAAACTGCAAAAAAAACTCTCACCATCCAAAAGTGAGAAAAATGGCTTAGACAAAAATACTCCCTCTCCTAGGTGCTCTGATGATACCATATGGCCTGTTCAATGTCTTCATTAAACCACTTGTGTATAGGCGTAGCTCGCAGTCGCATCTGCTGCATGCTTTGAACAGACAGCAGAGTTACGTAAGTTATTACTCAGTGCTAAAAGTCCATCTCTCATTGCCTTAAAAACTGCTGTTACTACAGGTGTTGTAGCACCAACTACCAAACCATTCATCTGTTTTTCTTTACTTACCTCACCATTAATTGACTCTCCCCTAGTCAAGATAGCTACTCCAAGCCAGCGGAAGCATGGTAGTATCAGTCACCTGGAGTGGACGGAGGTGACCACGTCTACTGTATTTGTAGCAGCTGCCAAGTCATGAAGCAACGTGCACATTTACTGAAGCACCCCCAGTGATATCAAGAGTGCTAAGAGCCGGGCTGCCCTTCGGACGTACTCTCCCCTCCACCAAATCACAGCCAAGCCCCCGTGAACACTGCATTGCCCTTTATACAGGTTCAAGGGGCACAATCTTTGTGCCATAATGAATCCGTGTGCAGAAGACACCCCCCCTCCCCATTCCCTCTCAAAAACACACAGAGTCCAAAACCACCATCAAATCTGTAAGCATCGTCTCACACACACGCTCTCGTGCCCCCTTAGGTATACTTGCACATAAATGCTGTCCACATGCAAAGACCCTTGCCTGTGGGTTTCTATACCTCTGCGTGCTTCTGAGAATTCAGTTCTTTGGGCTAGATTCTGCTCTGCAGAGCAAAAAATTGCCTAGGCCCAACCGTCTCCAAAGTCTTTACACAGTCCAGTATGTAAGGCCACGCTTACACCTTCCTTTCTGCTGGGACAGGGTTGGCGGCAGTGGGACAGTGGGAGTAAATAAATTGGGAATAGAGAAGGAAAAAGTAGAAGAATGCTTTGGTTGTGGTTTCCCAGTGATCCCCAAATATGTTATCCTTTTGATGCCATCTTAATTTGGTGTCACTTATAGGGGGAGACAGATGACTCAGGATTTGGGAATGCAAAGACTACCTCTTGACCTTTCTGCATGCTCCTTAGCTGCTGTTGGAGGCCTTTACTTCTTTAGCTGGAAAAAAATTTATACCCTAGCCGAAGAAAAGATGAGTGAGCAAATTCACCCTTCATGTAACTCCATAATGACATAAAATGAGTTACCAAAGGGAGGAATTTAATGCAATGGTTTGGAGCGACTGGGAAAAATGGTACCTAAACTACACAGACAAAAATTTACTCCCTTAATCTTGTTTTATCTCCAGAGAAGAATAAGGAGATGAGAATTTTTTTAGTTGAATTTTCAAGGCATTTAAGAAAAAAAAAACCAACCAAATCTTTGTTGAGTTGCCCTATGGTCTATGAAACCTGAGGTAGATCTGTTTGATACTTGGGGAACTGGAACAAACAGGCTAGAAATCTGGGCCTGCAAGAGACAAATACTTGCATTTCTCGGTGCTTATGACTGTGCATGGCTACCAATCGTGTACAGACACTGCCCCAGATCTTTAGCTGGCATAAACCAGCATACCTGCCCCTCGACAACCACAAGCTGGTCCTCATGCTGACTGAGACATGGCAGCACATCAGA
>Ga0181612_105089_pt1 | contig 46474 bp, 25 predicted proteins | sample HoacroProtozoa21_FD_119630 | JGI IMG/M metagenome (GOLD analysis project Ga0181612, IMG submission 119630) | Hoatzin crop microbial communities from Cojedes, Venezuel. Combined Assembly of Gp0051906, Gp0051904, Gp0051908
CAACGCAGAATGGCGTAAGGCTCTGCGCACATCGATGAAACCCAAAGAGCGCGGAGCCATAGCAAGGGTGCAGATGCCCGAGCTCGACCCCGTATATCGTGCCACCACACGCCTGGAAGAGGTGAACATCGGTCTCACCAAGGAGATGGCCCTCACAGAGGCAAAGAGATGTCTCGACTGCGGAAAGCCCACCTGCGTGGAAGGCTGTCCGGTGAACATCGATATCCCCTCCTTCATCAAGAATATCGAGCGCGGACAATTCCTCGCCGCAGCCAAAGTGCTTAAAAACACCTCTGCCCTCCCCGCCGTCTGCGGACGCGTGTGCCCGCAGGAGAAACAGTGCGAGAGCAAGTGTATCCACCTGAAGATGAACGAGCCGGCAGTGGCCATCGGTTATCTCGAGCGTTTCGCCGCCGACTTCGAGCGCGAGAGCGGCAACATCTCTCTGCCCGAGATCGCAAAGAGCAACGGCATAAAGGTGGCTGTCGTGGGAAGCGGCCCCTCAGGACTGAGCTTCGCCGGCGACATGGCAAAACTCGGATACGACGTGTATGTGTTTGAGGCCCTCCACGAAATCGGTGGCGTGCTGAAATACGGTATCCCCGAGTTCCGTCTCCCCAACCGCATCGTGGACGTGGAAATCGAAAACCTCCAGAAGATGGGCGTGCATTTCCAGACCGACTGCATCGTGGGCAAGACCATCAGCGTGAAAGACCTCGAAGACCGCGGTTTCAAAGGCATCTTCGTGGGCAGCGGAGCCGGTCTGCCAAACTTCATGGGCATCCCCGGTGAGAACTCCATCAACATCCTCTCATCGAATGAGTACCTGACACGTGTGAACCTTATGGACGCTGCCAACCCGACTACCGACACGCCTATCAACTTAGGCAAGAAAGTGCTCGTGGTGGGAGGCGGAAACACTGCCATGGACTCCTGCCGTACCGCAAAACGCCTCGGCGCAGAGGTTACACTCGTTTACCGCCGCAGCGAGGCAGAGATGCCGGCAAGACTCGAGGAGGTGAAACACGCCAAGGAAGAGGGCATCACATTCCTCACACTCCACAACCCGATAGAATACAAAGCCGACGAGAACGGAGCCGTATGCCAGGCAGTGCTGCAGGTGATGCAACTCGGTGAGCCCGACGCCAGCGGACGACGCAGTCCGGTGCCTGTAGAGGGCAAGACGGTTACTCTCGATGTTGACCAGGTGGTGGTGGCAGTGGGAGTATCCCCCAACCCGCTTGTGCCGAAGTCTATCGAAGGACTGGAGCTGGGCCGCAAGAACACTATCGTTGTCAACGACGAGATGCGCTCCTCGAAGAGCGATATCTATGCCGGAGGCGATATCGTGAGAGGCGGAGCAACTGTAATCCTCGCCATGGGCGACGGCCGCAGGGCTGCACTGAACATGCACAAACAATTGTCAGAGCAGGCATAAGTAATTGATGGCAATTACAGAAAGAGATAAACTTCAAAGAAAACTGGTAAGCCGCTTAAACAAGGCGGTTTACCAGTTTCGTCTTATCAACGACGGCGACAAGATCTTGGTGGGTCTCAGCGGCGGCAAAGACTCCCTCTGCCTTTTGGAGCTGCTCGCAATGAAATCACGCATCGCGCACCCGGCCTTTTCCGTCGGGGCCATACACGTGAGAATGGAAAACATTTCCTACGAGACAAGCACGGAATATTTAGAGCGGTTCGCTGCCTCCTTGGGAGTGCCTCTGCATATCGCCACCGCCTCCTTCGACGCGTCAACCGACAAACGGAAAACGCCCTGTTTCCTATGCTCCTGGAACCGCCGCAAAATGATGTTCAACTATGCCCAGGCGGAGGGATACAACAAAATCGCCCTCGGACATCATCAAGACGACATACTGCATACGGCACTTATGAACGAGCTATACCAAGGCTCCTTCTCCACGATGCCGGCACTCTTGCAATTCAAAAAAATGCCCCTCGCCGTCATCCGCCCCTTGTGTATGATTGAGGAGCGCGACATCGCACAATATGCCGCCCTTTCAAACTATGAAAAACAAATAAAACTCTGTCCCTACGAACACGACAGCCGACGCACGGCAATCGCCAACCTCTTCACGACATTAGAACAAAACAACCCCGAAGTGCGCTTCTCACTCTGGAATGCACTCGAAAAAGAGGGAAAACTTGTCGAAGAATAAAAACAATAATTTTGTCGATTTATTTTCAAAAAAGTGTCATTTTTTCCAGTTTACACCTCATTTTACACTAAATAGTTCGTTTTTGTGTATTTTTTTACACTTTTCCTAACTTTCCAGTGCAAAATTAGGCATTTTTTCTGAAACTGCCAAATTTATCGAGAATTTTTAAACAAAAAAAATTAAGACTACTGATTTCTTGCGAAAACAAAAGCGACTACTTTCCAATTTATCCTATTAAAGCGGCAAAAAAGTTATGTTCGGCAGCACTTGGCTGCAATGAAAGTGCCGATTTTTTCTGTATGCAACAAAAAAACAAAAGAATGATACGATTTATAATGCAGATATCGCAGAAAAGCAGTAATTTTGCGGCGTGAAAATTTATTACGCATAAAATTACTATTATGAAGAAGCAAATATTTTTTACCGCGGCAATTTGCTGTTTGGCATTCAGCAGTTGCGCAAGCGCCGAGAGCACACTCAAGGAGAGCATCGGCAAATATTTCCTTATCGGCACCGCCGTGGACACAAAACAGTGTGCCGGCAAGGAGCCTAAGGCGGAGGAGGTGATAAAGAAACATTTCAACTCCATCGTCGCCGAGAACTGTATGAAAGGCGAGAGCATCCACCCGGAGCAAAACCGATATGACTGGGATGACAGCGACGCCTTCGTTGACTTCGGCATCCGGAATAACATGGCGATAATCGGCCACTGCCTCGTATGGCACAGCCAACCGCCAAAATGGATGTTTACCGACAAAGAAGGCAAAGACGTGAGCCGCGACACGCTGATACAGAGGATGAAAGACCATATCTTCACCGTGGCAGGACGCTACAAGGGAAAAATTCACGGCTGGGACGTGGTGAACGAGGCCTTCGAGGACGACGGCTCGTGGAGGAAGTCGCCATACTACGAGATTATCGGACCAGAGTATATTGAGCTGGCATTCCGCTTCGCACAAGAGGCCGACCCGCAGGCAGAACTGTATTACAACGACTTCTCGATGGCGAAACCGGCGAAGCGCAAGGCGGTATGTAATATGGTGAGGGATTTGAGGAGCAAAGGACTGCGGATTGATGCCATAGGACTGCAGAGCCACAACGGAACCGACTACCCCAACCTCAAGGAATATGAGATTTCCATCGACTCCTTCGCCGCCCTCGGATGCAAGGTGATGATTACCGAGCTCGACCTGAATATGCTCCCCTCCCCCGATGGGTTCGCCGGAGCCGAGGTAAGTCAGAACTTCGAGTATAAAAATGCTATGGACCCCTACTCCTCCGGAGCCTTGGACGGGGCTGGCGAGAAGATGTTCAACAGCCGATACAAGGCTTTCTTCGACATCTACCGCCGCCACGCTCATCAAATCAGCAGAGTTACACTCTGGGGAGTGAGCGACAAAAATTCGTGGCTCAACGACTGGCCAATCAAAGGACGCACAAACTTCCCTCTGTTCTTCGACAGAGAATATAAACCAAAAGACGTAGTAAAAGACATCATTAAGATGTTTAAATAAAAACTCAAGCGGGCAGGCACGGCAAAAGCCAGCCTTTACAAGGAGCAAGCAAGGCATAAATACGAGGGACGCACGGCAGTCGCCGTGCATCCCTTGTCATTATCCTGAAATCATTACCTATTTCCGTTCATAATCGAAACTGTCGATGTCGATATATCCACCGGTTTGTTTCGTTGCGTAGTTGAATATTGCGAATCTTGTGCCCATAAAGAGTCGTGAAAAGTCGTAATAGAGTTTGAAATCTTTAATCAGCGTGGTGAAGTTCTTGCCGTCGGTGCTGTATGCCAGTTCCGCCACGTCGCACCCGGGGTTGAAGTCACCGATGACCTTGAGCCATACCGTCTTGCCTTTGATGTCTGCCGATGCCACCTCTTTGACATCGACATTCTCCACGATGCGTTCCGGACCGGTGAGTTTCAGCGACTGCGTGGTGGCGACGATACGTTTTTTCTTCCCGTGCTGCTCCACGGCGATGGCAGCGGCGTCGCCTTGCATTGCCGCCATACCGGCCACATCACCGTCTTTCATTTTCGAGATGTCCATTTTCACCACACCGCTGCACCACGGACCTTCCATCCTCTGCCCTATCGTATTCGGAGCCATAAAGAAATTATCCACGATGCGTGCCGTGCGCAAACGGAGCCAGCCCTTGCGGTCGGTCAGCGACCAGGCATTGTTTATCGGGTTGTGATTCCACTGCCATTCCAATTTCAGCTCCTTGCCGCTGAAGTCGTCGCCTGTTACCACATATCCGCCGGAATAACCTTGCACGGGTTTGTTCATTATCTTGCGCACCTTGCCCTGCTCATCACCGAGCATCGGCCAGCCGTCAATCCAGTGGCAGGGCTCCAAGGTCGGCACACGTCCCACGGCTCCACGGTCTTGAAACACGATGCCATACCAGTTGCCCTCGGGGGTGTCAACGATAGTGCCTTGTCCGATAAAATATCCGTCGAGGTCAGTGTCGAGAATCACCTTCTTCTCGTATGGGCCGTCGATTTTCGTGCTGCGGTAGCATACCTCACGGCGATGCAAGTCCTTAGGCCATGAAATCATCATCAGATAGTACATGCCGTTGTGCTTGATTACACGGCTGCCCTCCAAGAGTGAGTTTTCGGTGGAGTCGCGCACCACGACGCAGGTTCTTATGCCTCCCGGCTTCTCGCTCTGCAGGTCGGCGGAGAGCTCGGTGAGCAGTCCTGTGCTGTGAAACACGAACACCCTGCCGTCGTCATCGAAGAAGAGCGACGCATCGTGGTAGTGTGGAAGTCTCGAATGCAGCTTCCATTCTCCCTCGGGGGTGTCGGCAGTATATATAAAGGTGTCGCCGGGGGTGTCGTTGGGGGCGAAAAGGGCATAATACTTCCCATTATAGTATTTCAGCGATGTGGCCCACTGCCCCAAGCCATACACGGTGCCGCCAACCAAGTCGTAGCGCGGCGAGAGCTCCATACGGGGCATTATGTAATTCACTATGCGCCAGTTTACCAAGTCTTTGGAGTGCATAATGGGAGCCGCGGGCATCAGATACATCGTGGTGCTCACCATATAATAGTCGTCGCCGGTGCGGATGACATCGGGGTCGGGCACATCGGCGAAAATCACCGGGTTGCGGAATGTCGTACCGTGCTCCTCGGCATTCATACTGCCATCATTCTTATCTCCCGCGAAGGCAGCATTGCCTCCCAAGAGCATCAGGCCGCCAAGGGTCGCTGCAAAAATCTTCTGTCTTTTCATACTTCGTTCATTATATTACTGTATATTTCCGTGTGGAGCAAAACTGCGGCTCCGCCGCCATCGCCGTAAGGCGATACGCACGGCTTGCCGTGCTAATTATCCATTATCCATTCTCCATTAAATCTCCGTGGGCAAAGTTAGCGATTTTTTTCGGTCGCAATATGATGTCATATATCAAAAACTTTATTTTAAGTAACATTTTGTGGAAATTTTTTTTGCAGTGTAACATTTTTTTATACCTTTGCCGCGGAAATTGATATTTTAACTAAAACCAAACGCGATGACAAACCCTAATGACAATAGCGGCAACCCGTTGCAGGCTCTGTGGAGACGCTTGCGAGGAGGCAGCGAACAGCAAGAACAGCAGGAAAAGGCAGAAGCTGCGGCAGCACCCGAGGTGCAGGAAGAGCCGGAACTCGAAGAAGTGCCCGAAGAAGAGATAAACAGCCAGACCGACGAGTCAAGAAAACGCCCTCTCGTGGCTGTCGTTGACGATGACTCGGAGATTCTGCGATATATCAGCAGCGAACTTTCTGAGCATTATTTCGTAAACACCTACTCCGACGGACGGAAGGCATACAGCGGAATACTGCGCGACATTCCCGATGCCGTGGTGAGCGACGTGATGATGCCGGGCATCGACGGATTCAAGCTCTGCGCCAAACTGAAAAGCAACCCCTATACCAACCATATCCCGGTGATTCTGCTCACTGCGAAAACAGGAGAGGCAAGTCAGGTGGAAGGACTGTCAACGGGCGCTGACATCTATCTGCCCAAGCCTTTCAGCATCGACGTGCTGATGCTGAGCATACGCAACCTGCTGACTTCACGCAGGGTGCTGAGCAATAAAATCGCTGGAAGGGAAAGCGGAGAGAATGTCATCGACAAAGTGCAACTCACATCGCCCGACGAGAAACTGATGAAAAGGGTAATGGCTGCAATCAACAAACACCTCTCCGACGGTGAGATAAGCATCGAGGAAATAGCACAGGAAATCGGTATCAGCAGAGTGCATCTCTACAGAAAAATGAAAGAGCTGACAAACCAGACGCCGCGCGACCTGATACGCAACCTAAGACTTGAGCAGGCGGAAAGACTGCTCCGAGAAGAAGGGCAAAGCATCACGGAGGTGATGTATGCCTGCGGCTTCAACAGCCTCGCCTCATTCTCAACGATATTCAAAAACAGATACGGAATGTCGCCACGAGAATATATCAAGCAACACCAGGAGTCGAATTGAGATTTGAGAGGTAGCACGGCAAGCCGTGCGCTTCGCCCAAAGCAAAGGGGCTTCGCCTATCTTAATCGGAAGGTTGAGAATGGACAAAATAAAATACCCGGCTATTTGTTTCACAACAAGTGCCAGGCATTTTCGTTTAAAATCTTTAAACTGAACAATTTAGACTAAAAACTAACTAACTTAAAACTAACTAAAAACTAACTAACTTAGAACTAACTTAAAACTTACTACTAAAAACTAAAACCAACTGATGAAAACAAATATAAACTACTAAAAACTAAACAAACAATTAAAATTCTATTATTAACTTTCTATCCATTATCTTTCTTATTTTTCTGATGCAAAGGTACAAACTATTTTTGATACTCACTTTCTTTCTTGTAAACAAAACTTTATGCAGAATAGCAAATATGCAAAAACCTTTTAAAAAGCTCAATTTCAGCGATATAGAAACCACATTTTAGAAACCTGACAATATTAAAACAACACTCGGAGCGTGGCATAATGAGGCTACGAGATTACGATAGGAAATCAAGAAAGACCCAGTCCCGTGCCTTGCACGAAGGTCTTGAACCCAAAAAGGGGGATGCCGCTCGCGGCATCCCCCTTTTTTATTAAGTGATTAGATAATCGTAACTGTGATAATCCTCTAATTATTCATCCTCCCAGATTGAGAGATCTTCTTTAGCACCACCACCTTGACCGCTTACGGGATTGCCGAAGCCTGTTGATGTGCCTGTTGATTTACCACTACCTGCCATAAGACGCTCTGTCTCTGTTCTCACGGCGTCAATCTCGGGAATTACATAATTCTTTTTCATAACTTACTAATTATTTAATAGATTAAACAATATGGTTAATTCCATTTAGTTTCCACATCATTTTTTCGGGTGCAAAATTAGACATTAATATTATTGGTGCGTTTTCGCATTGTTTCTGCAATTTGCTTTTGCGTAACAACCAGCCCCTTTGTAACGCGACATTAAAAAAATGTGATAAAATGCCGCATTTTGGCATTCCATCACATTGATGAAGTTGAAAAATAATTGGTATTCAGGCTGTTTTCCGCTCCGTGAGGTTTACTTTCTCCACTGCGCCGCTGAGCAGTCTCAGGTAATAGAGTCCCGGCATCATAGAAGTTGAAGTGCCTTGGAGCTTCACTACAAATTTCTCCTTTGCCGTTCCGTCGCTGTTTTTGCACAGGCTTGCGGGTATGATATACTCCACGTTGTAGAAGCCGTTTTCTGACCCTGCAACAGCCGAGGGAATCTCTATCTCTGCTATTGCCGTGCCGTCAACATATAGTGTGCCTTTTCTGCCGGCATCGGCGGTGGTGAAGCGGCACATTATCGACAGTGGGTCGGTCTTGCCCTCGCTGTTGAAAAGTGAATACTGCACATATCCGTTCACGGGCGCGTCGCGGTATGTCTCGCCGTTGTAACTGCCACTGTTTGAGCCGCTTGAGTAGGAATACTCGTGTCCTGCCTCGCTCTGCTGCTCTCCTGTTGCCACGAAGTCGAGGGTGCGGTTGTTTAATTCCTCTATTGCCTTCTCGGTGGCTGCCATATCGCTGTTTTCATAGTTCTCCTGTGTCTGCTGATACCAGTAGCACATATATCTCTCGTGGTGTATGCTGTAGAACGGTTTCATGTTCAGCGTCGTCCAGGAGTAGGTGTCGCTGCTCTCACGGCTTGCGTCGATGGTGAATGTGAGTGTCGAGAGGTCGTTGGTGGTGATGCGGCTAAGCACATCGCTCCTCTCTCCGATGAGCAATGGGGCATCGCTGAGCTTGCACGATGATGCCATGCATGCCGGGGAGTGGTCCATACGTCCGGTTCCTCCGTATTCATTTTGCAGGTTGTCGTCGGCAATCTCTCCTCCGAGGAGCACCGGACCGTAGCAGAATGCGATGTAATCGGTGTAGTTCGGGCATTCCACATATCTGAGTTCCATCGGCAGACTCACGGTGATCACGTCGCCCTCCGCCCAAGTGCGGTTTATTTCGGCGTAGGATGCCTTGCCCTGCTCCACGCTGATGCTCTGCTTCTCGCCGTTCACGCTGATGGCATAGTCGGCTGTCGTCCACCACGGATGTCTGATGGCAATGGTGTATGTTCCTGCCTTGCCCACGGTGAGGGTCGTCTGTGCCTCGTAGGGATAGGAGGTGGTTTGTGTGATTACGAAGTCGCTGTTCTCAAGTTTCGATGCCGTGAAGAGGTTCACGTAGAGCTTGCTGTTGCCGTCGCGGGTATAGATGAAATGTCCGTATTTGGAGTGGTTCTCCATACCTGTTCCCACGCAGCACCACATACCTTGGTTCACCTGCGAGTAGATGCGGTATCCCTCGGGACGCAGTGTGGTGAAATACACGTATCCTCCTGTCGTGGGGTCTTGTGTGGAGAGGATATGGTTCCACATCGCATACTCGTAGAAGTCGGCATACTTTGCGTCGTGAGTGCTGTCGCTGAGCATCTCGCTGAGTTTCATCATGTTATTCGTGTTGCAGCTCTCAGGGCCATCGAGGTTGTCGATATAGCTGCTTCCTTTCGATGCGGCGAGGAAATGCTCGCTCACGGAGTTGCCTCCGATGCACACGGTGCGGTTGGTTGCCACGTCTTCCCAGAAATTCTTCGCCGATGTGATGTATGTGCCGTCGGCATACTCCCCTATCCTTGCGAATCCGACGAACTTAGGCACTTGTGTGTTGGCGTGCCATCCGTCGAGGAATGTGGTGTTGAGGGTTGCCATTCCGTCGAGCATCGTCTTGTGGCAGTAGCGTTTTGCGGCCTTCAAGAAGCGCTGTTCGCCGAAGAGGGTGTATGCGTCGATGATTGACTCGTTCACGCCGCCGTGCTCATTGTCAAGCACCGACTGCATCTGGGTGTCGTTGAGGTTTGAGATGAGGTTTACTGCCCATACGGCCATTTTATAAAACATCCCCTTGGCGGTCTCGTCGCCGGCATAGATATATGCGTCGCGCAGTCCGGCGAGCATCTTGTGCTCACAGTAGAGAGGCACCCATCCTCCATTATTTTTATAAGAGGTGATATCGCCGGAATACACCGCCTTCCACATATCGTTGAGCGGTTGACCTCCGATGAAGCCGTAGAGGCCTTCGGTATTGTTGTCGAAAGCGTCCTGACAGTCTTTCAGGATGCTGATCATATAGTCCATCCTCTCCTTGAGCTGGGCTTTCATGTCGCTGTCATGGCAGGCGGCGTATGCCAAGGCGAGGGCTGTGAGATAGTGTCCGCCCACGTGTCCCTCGAGGTTGAAGGAGTCATCACCCCAGTTCACGAACTTCGGATGGTTCGTGGTCCACTGGTAATACTTGTTCGACGAGTCGTCGGTGTCGCTCAGCCCTGCCTGTCGGATGAAAGGAGTGAGCAGACGGTCAACATCATACTGCAGTAACGTGTTGAAATTCAAATCCATCGCCGTTTTCATCGGCGAGTCAAACAGAGTCACCTCGCTCAATTGGAAGTGATGCGGATAAATCGCTGTCTGTGCCTTCGCGCCTGTCATCGCAAGTGCCAAAGAAAGTGTAAGTACCGTTTTCTTCATTTCCATTTATTTTGATTAGTTATTTTATTATTCATTTTTCAAATATTTTGCCGCTGCGAAATTACAGTTTTTTCATCATTCCCTCTTTATATGTTGTTTCACAATCTTTTCTTTACGACACGAAAGCCCCCAAAATTCTTAAATTTCAGATTGATATGACAGCAGCCATTCCCATATTGAAAAGTGCAATAAAACGTCAGAAATCACCCTCTCCACTGCACATAAAACGTCAGAAATCACCCTCTCCACTGCACATAAAACGTCAGAAAGCAAGAAATTCGAGCCTCTATTATATAAACAATGTGCGGAATGCAAGCTGAAAACACTGCATTCCGCACAAAGTAAATAAATGAATTTACTGGATTATCTTTTTGCCGCCCCGCGTGGTGTCGGGGGTATAACGGCCATACTCGTCATATGAATATTTCTGACTGCCGCTCTGATTATACCAGAAACCGGTGTTGTCGGTGTACCAGCGGATATCGTTCACAATATACTCCCATCCTAAGCTTTTCAAGTTGTCGCGCATATACTCGGCATTGCTCATCAGCTCGTCCTCTGTAACACTGGAACCATAGCAGTCGAACGAGTTCCAGCCCATTGGCGGTGTGATAGCGAAGGAATGAAAGTCCTTGGTCTCTGCCATCACTGTTTGCGATGCTGCCAAGAGCACGGCAGCAGTCATTGAAATAATTCTTTTCATAATATTATATCTTGTTTTTTACCCCTCCCCTGTTAATTTGGAGAGGGGTCTCATACTTTATATCTACATTTACCTTACTATAACTTTCCTTGCGCTTCCATTGTCGTTGACAATATTCACGCCTCCTTGCGCTTTGCTGAGCTTGCGGCCGTTGAGGTCGTAAATGCCTTTGGAGGCGGTGGCGGAGTTCTTTATTTCCCTTATTCCCTCGGTATTGCTGCCGAAACAGATTGTTTGGGTGGTGCCGTCGTACACTGCGCTCTTGTCGAAGGTTGCGGTGTGTGCGTCGCCGGCGCCCTTATCGGCATTCACAAGCACGAAATTGAAGGTGCGGTTGGAGAGCATACCGTCGAAACTGCCTGTGCGGTCGCTGATGGTGAGCGTGCTGTCGGCATCGTTCCAAGTGAAGTTTATCTCCGTGTAAGCGCCGTTCTCGTAGTTGTAGTTGTCGCCCTCGTCCTCATAGAGGGTGAAGGTGCCGTCGGCTCCGGTGTAGATACGTATTTCGAGGTCGTCCCAAGGTTTCTCCGATGTGTATTGCACTTTCGGTCCCCACGGCAGTATCGAGCCAGCCTTGACATACAGCGGTATGATGCTCATCGGCGTCTCACGGCTGATGGTCTGTCCGCCCTCTGTCTGCTCGCCGGTCCAGAAGTCTGTCCATTGAGTGCCGGCGGGGAGATAGATGTCTCTCGACTCCGCCTGGTCTTTCACCACGGGTGCCACGAGGAAGCTGCGACCGAACATATACTCGTCTTTGATGTCGGTGCATCCGCCGTCGCTCTGGAATGCGAGTGGCAAGCCATACATAAAGCTCTCGCCGCTTGCCACCACCTGGTGTGCCTGCGAATAGAGGTAAGGCACGAGCGAATACCTCAGGTTGATATATTTTTCGAGGATGTCGTAGTTGCCCGTCGAGTCGCCCGGCTCACCAAACTGCCATATCTCGCGCGGGGTGTTGGTGCCGTGGAAGCGCATCATCGGCGAGAAGCAGCTGAACTGTGCCCATCTCACGAAGAGGCGGCACCACTCGGGGTTGTTCACGCCGTCGCCATAGTCGCCGGTGAAGAAGCCGCCGGTGTCGGAGTTCCAATACGGAATGCCGCTGGCGGAGAGTCCGCAGGCTGCCGGTATCTGCCAGGAGAACACGTCCCAGGAGGCGGTGATGTCGCCACTCCACATAAATGCTCCTGTGCGCTGCATGCCAAGGTATGAGGAGCGGGTCATTATCGACACACGCTTGTCGCTGAGTTCCGACTGTGCGCGGTGGTGGTCATACACGCCCTCCACGCTTGCCAAGGGATACACGTTGCGCAGTGCCCTCCAGGTCTCGCCGGTGCCGGTAACATAGTTGTAGTCTGTAGCTGCCTGCGGGTCGCTGTCATCGGTATAGTAGTCGGGCTCCGTGGCGTCGAGCCAATATGCGTCGATGCCCTTGCTTGCCAGTCCCTCATAGAGTTTGCTCCAATAGTAGTCGCGTGCGCCGCTGTCGTAGGCATCGTAGGCATGCGACTCCACGTCGGTGGGATATGCCGTGGCGGTAATCATTCTTCCGAGACTGTTGAGATACTGATACTGGTCGGTCTTGGTGCCGAAGGTGGGCCATATCGACACCATCAGCTTGCCGTTCATATTATGTATGGAGTCAATCATCTCGGCATAGTTGGAATACCTCGGGTTGTTGAATGCCATGGCGTTCCAATAGTTATTGTCGGTACCCCAATACTGCCAGTCTTGCACCACGCAGTCGATGGGCACTCCTGCCTCACGATATTTCCTCATCACCTCCATCACCTCGTTCGCGCTCTGATAACGCTCTTTGCTCTGATAGAAACCGAAGTTCCACAGTGCCGGCATCTTCGCCTCGCCGGTGAGGTTGCGCAGTGAGCGCAGCAGGGCGTCGGAATTGCTGCCGGAAAGCACGTAGTAGTCGATGCCGGTGCCTGTTGACTCGAAAGTAACGGTGCCAGCACCGGCGCTGAACTGCGTTGGCGAATAGTTATCCCAGTAGAGGGTGTAGTTTTTCGACGACGTGTATATCGGCATACACACGTGGCCGTTAGTCTGTCTCAGGTAAACCGATGAGTTGCTCTGATCGAACACGGTATTCTGGATTTGTCCGAGTCCATAGATATGCTCGTCGCTGTCGAGGTTGAAATTCTGTGAGATGCTGTACGACGCGTTCGGACCGTCTTGGAAATCAGTCATCGAGAACGACATCTCTCCGGTGAGTTCCGTGCCTTCGATATCGTATATGCTCACGATGCCGGTGATCAACTGGTAGTCGATTCTCATCTTCGAGCTTGAGAGGCTCACGGTGCCGTCGTTCTCGCTGACAGACGTCTCCACGTCTGTCTGTGCCGATGCCAGCACTGCCCAGCTGCTCTTCTCATAGCTGTCGCCATAGTATTTGCTCACCCTGATGATGCTGTCATTGATGAATGTCAGCCTCACCTTGAGGTCGTCATACTGTGCGAGCAGGCCGTTGGCGATGGCGCTATAGGATGTGGTGTGGTTGTAGGTGTTGAACTCTGCAATCTTCTCTTCGAGGGCATCGCATTCCGCACACGCCTTCGTGTAGTCGCCAGTGGTCATGGAGGCGAGCAGAGCCTGTGCCGTGCTAACCTCTGTCTCCAAATCTGTCTTTGCCGTCGTCTCCACTTTCGCCGTGGTAAGAGCTGCCTGTGCCTCTTCTATCTTCTTCTGAAGCAATGAGTTATAGATGGTTGTCAGCGAATCTTCGGTGAATCCTAATGTAGTAACCAACGATGGATAGTGGGCTGCCAGTTCGTATGCGGAGTAATAGTTGATATTTGTTATTACCGCCGCTTTCCTTGCGCTTGTCGCCGTGGCTCCCAATGCGAGCATCATTGCCCAGCTCTCCGCACTGAGCGTGATTTTCTCTTGCGAGGAGTCGAAGGCAGAGGCTTGCGAGCCGCTGTTGATGTTCCACACGAGAATCGTGGTGTCGTCCTCCTTATATACCGACGTTGCCGATGCCCCGCCGATATTGATGCCGTTGATCCACCACATCTGTGCTGCCGACACAGAGCTCTTGATGTTCGTTCCGGCGACGATGAAATAGGTCTCGTCCTGGTTGATGTAATACTTGCCACTGGTGGCACTGCTCATCTGGAATGCGATGTTGTAAGTGCCGGAGGCTTTGATGCTTAGGGTGTTGGCGTCCTCGTCGTAGGTGAATGCCGACTGCGGCGCGCGGTTCTCGTCGGTAGATACATAATCGGTGGCCACAAAACGGTAGTGCGTCTGTGCCGTGGCAGCGGTGGCTGCCAAAAGCATCGGCAATGCCAATGCTGCCATTCTCTTCCTCATTGTTTCCATAATATACGGTCTGTTTATTCTATTAATTCCTGTTATGCTTTAAAGGCTCACGTTCACTTTCTTGCCGGAGTAGTCAACTTTCTTAGCTGCCTTTCCGGGCAATGACACGCGGAACACACGTTTCTGGAGCATGCCGTCGAAGGCGCCCTTGCGGGCGTCGATAGTCAACTGCTGCTTCTTGTCGTTCCACTGGAAAGTGATGGTGGAGTATTTTCCTTTCTCGTAGTTGTAGTTGTCGCCCTCGTCCTCATAGAGTGTGAAGGTGGCGTCGGCTCCGGGATACACCTTTATCTCGAGGTCGTTCCATTTCTTCTCCGCCGCGTATTGCATCACCGGTGCGAGTGGCAGGATGCTGCCGGCCTTGATAAACATCGGGATATAGTCCAGGCGTGTGTTGAGTGTTACATCCTGTCCGCCGTCATAGAGCTTATTGCTCTCATACTCATACCATTGAGCCCCTGCGGGGAGATATTTGGTGATGGTCTTGCCCTGTGTGAAGTCGGCCTTCTCGACAGTCTTGCTGGCGCCGTCTTTCCTGTCCCAGCCGCTCATCGCATCCACCTTGTTCACCTGCTCCTTGGTGTATTGCGCTTTCAGTATCGGCGCGGCGAGGATGGAGTGTCCGAACATCATCTCGTCGGCGAGGTTGTGGGTGCGCTTGTCAGCGGCGAAGTCAGCTGCCAAAGGCATCATATAACTGTCGTTCTCGTTTGTCACCTGCCATGCCAAGGAGTAGATGTACGGCAGAAGTTGATAGCGCAGGCGGATACATTTCTCGATGGCGTCGAACACCGGCTCGCCGCGTTTGCCAAACTGGTAGATCTCCCTCGGAGCCTCTGTGCCGTGGGAGCGGAACACCGGAGTGAAGAGTCCGTATTGCAGCCACCTGACATAGAGTTCCTGATACTGCGGATTTCTCACTGCCGAGCCTGTGCCCCAGCCCTCGAAATTATATGCGCCACAGAAGAAGCCGCCAATGTCGGTGTTGAAGTTCGGATCGCCGGTGAGTGTGAAGTTAAGGCCGGCGGGCAGTTGTCCGCGCAGCACGTCCCACGCCGCTGCCACGTCGCCGCTCCACATATTCGAGCCGTAACGCTGCTGTCCTGCGAATGCCGAGCGTGTCATTATAAACACTCTCTTGTTGCTGCTCGTCTTACGCTGGTTCTCATACACGCCGCTCACTGTTGCCAAGGGGAAGGCGTTGCGCATGCTGCGGAAGGAACGCTCGGGGGTGAGCATATCGTAGTCGGCGTCGGTGGCATTAAACATATCGGGGTCGGTGGAGTCCATCCACCAGGCGTCGATGCCATAGTCGAAGAGCCGCTTGAGGTTCTTCCAATAGATGTCCTTGGCTGTCTGACTGTAGGGCATATACACTCTCACGCCCGAGGGATAGTCAGCGCGCGGGGGCCACACATGCGAGATACCGCTCTGCGGCCAGGTGTCGAAATTAAACAGCAACCCTTTCTCTTTCAATTCTTTATAAGGTATCGTGGCAGGTCCGAAGCTTGCCCAGATAGTAATCATAATATGTGCGTTCTGCTTATGCACATGGTCAATCATTCCCTTGGCATCGGAGAAATCGGGACTCAGGAAGTCCATGGCGTTCCACAGATAGTTGCCACCCCAATACTGCCAGTCTTGCACGATGCCGTCCAATGGCACTTGCAACTCACGGTATTTGTCAACGACCTCCATCAGCTGCTGCTGGTTCTCGTATCTCTCACGACTCTGCCAGTAGCCGAAGGTCCACAACGGGAACATCGGGGCCTGACCGGTGAGCTCACGCAAGGAGGCGGTGGTTTTTCTCATCGAGCGGTCGCCATAAACGAAATAATAGTCTTCCTCTTTGCCCACCTCAAACGAGAACATCATGCCGTCGGCACTGTCATCGAATTTAGAGCGTGAGTAGTTGTCGAAATACAGTCCCCACCCTTTTATCGACTGCATCGTGAGCTGATAGTCCACGGTGTTGTTCTGCTCCATAAAGAGGTGCATGCCACGGCGGTCGAGAGCCCCGTCTTGCATGGTGCCAAGACCATAAATGGCCTCGCCGTCATCGAGGGTGAACGTCTGTTTGATATGCCATGCGCCCTTGTCAGAGCCGCTGTCGATGGGTTCAAATTTCACTGACTTCTCTTTCAACAGTGTGCCTTGGGCATCGCTGAAGGTTACCCGTCCGTCTTTGTCAACGGCAGTAGTCAGCACGCTGCTGCTTGCCGTGCCGTTGCCTTTTTTCAGGCTCACCTTCTCCGGCTGTTTCACCACGACGAGGCTCTTGTAGTTGCTCTTCGTCGAGCCCGATGGATATTTCACCACCCTGACGATGGAGGGCGAATAATAGGTAACTTCCACGTTCACGCCATCGGAGGCCTTCACCGTGATGTCTTGTGCCTCTGCCGCTAAGGGCAGCAAGGATGCCGCACACAAAATAAATATACTTCTCTTCTTCATAAATTGTAATGGGTTAATATGTTCATATTTTCGGGTGCAAAGTTAGTGTAAAATCACCACTTATCCTTGACCTTTTGTCGCACAAAGTTGCTTATTTGTAACAAAATAGCTCAAACCTCTTGCAAAAACGCAAAATCTTATTATCTTTGCAGAAAAATTAATGAAAATATGAAAAAGATATTACTACATACCCTCCTCGCGGCGGCATTCTGTCTGCCCGCCCAGGCCCAGCAAGAAAGAATGTTCACAAGCGACGACGTGCTGTCGAGCAATAATATCACCGACATTTTGCAAGACCGCTACGGCTTCGTGTGGATTTCGACACGCGACGGACTGAATTGCTACGACGCCAATCAAATGGCTGTTTTTCATAAAGGCGATGCCAGCGGCTTGCACGACAATGGCGTAACACGCCTGGCTCTCGACACAGACAGCACGCTGCTCATAGGAACGGCAGTTGGAGTGCAGACACACGACTACGGAACATACCGGTTTCACGACATACCATTAATCGACATCTACGGGAAGAAAGGAACAGCATACGTTACGAGCATTAAAAGACTGCCGCCGACAGGCATAATCATCACCACATCCGGACATGGCATCTTTATTATAAAAAAAGGTACGCGCGAGGCAAGGCAGTTGGATATCGACTGCGGAGAGTTTGTCAACGACGCGCATATCACCGCCGACGGACGCCTTTGGGTAGCATCCACAGACATAGGGCTGGCGATGTATGAGAAAGGGAGCAAGAAATACTCACACCTCTTCTTCTCCTCGGGAGTGGAGAGGAATATGCTCTCGCAGGTGTTCACCGACAAAAAAGGAAACCTCTATGTTGGCACTTTCAACAACGGGGTATATCGCTATCGCAACGGACAGTTTGAACATATCGAAGCCACAGCGGGAATGGACATCAGCAGCGTGAACCTCCTCAACGACGCACGGATTATGCTCGCTTGCGACGGACAAGGGGCGCAAATACTGAATCCTGACGACGGGACGGTGAGACAGGTGGAAAACGCATCGCCGTTTATCGACCTCAGAAAAGCGAAGGTACACACGACGATGCAAGACCGCGAGGGTGGGCTCTGGATAGGCATCTTCCAAAAAGGTCTCGTGTACAGGAGAATGACAGTCAGCGGATTCAAATATGTGGGACACCTGAGCATGGACCACAACACCATCGGAAGCAACCTCGTGCAGACAGTGAGAAGAGCACACGACGGAACGATATGGGTGGGGACAGACCAGGACGGACTCTATGCCATCGACGGCGAAGGAAACCAGAAAAAGCATTATACCAACGTGCCGAAAACAGTGATGGCCGTCGCCGAGGACGGACAGGGGATGATATGGATCGGCTCGTGGATGGAAGGAGCTGGAATGCTCAACCCCAAGACGGGGCAATATACGCCACTGCACCTCCCCGCCGACGTAAGCCGCAACATTATGTGCGCCGTAAGCGACCAGGACACAAGGGTGTGGTTCGGTACACTCGGAAGCGGTGTATTGGAATACAACACCAAAGCGAAAACACTGACACGATACAGCCACGACAACGGATCGGTGAAACTATATAACGACTACATACAAACCCTCTCGCTCTCCAACGACCAGCAAAGGCTCTATATCGGCATGAGCAACGGTCTCTGCTGTCTGAACACCCGGAATGACAAAATGCTGAAACACAACGGGGAAGAGACTTTATTGCTGCAAAGGGGTATATGCGCCGTGAGAGAACTCGCAGGAGGGGAAATATGGGCCGGGACAACTCAAGGACTGGCATTGTTGAGTGAGAAAGACACAATCTTCACCATCGCCGACGGGCTGCCCAACGATGCCGTTAGGTCGGTGGAATTTGACCAGAGAGGAGGACTATGGGTATCGACAAACAAAGGACTGTCTTTTTTCGACCTTAAAACATACTCCTTTGTGAATTACTCCGTCAACGACGGCATACAGGGCAACGAGTTCTCCACCAACGCCTCTTTCCAACACGACGGGCAGTTCGTATTCGGAGGATGCAACGGACTCACCCTCTTCTATCCCGACAGTATGAAAAGACAACAGACGAAATCCTTCGATGTGGTAATCACTGATATGACAGCGCGGGAAAGGGTAGTGACAAAAGGAATGCGAACCTGCGTTTATACCAGTTTGGACACCACACTGATGGACACGAAAAGAATCACCCTCGGACACAGCGACAACTCCTTCAGCATCAGTTTCTCAGCAAGACACTTCGCCGACCCAGGGCAGGTGATATACGAATACAGGCTCAACGAGGGGCAATGGACGGCACTGCCACAAGGCACATACAAAGTGAACTTCAGTAACATGCCCACCGGACACTACCGTATGCAGATGAGGGCGAGAATAGGACGCAACACAAGCAGCACAAGAGAGGTGCTGATACGGGTGATGCCGCCTTTCTACCTCACTTGGGTGGCAAAAATAATCTATGCCCTACTCGCCATTCTCGCCGTATGGCTGCTAAGGAAGAGATACAAGCGCAAACAGCAGGAGAAAGCCCTGATGCGACAGCAGGCATATGAGGCGGAGCTCAACGAGGCGAAGATACAATTCTTTATGAACGTGAGCCACGACATACGCACGCCTATGACGCTCATCGTATCGCCTCTGAAACATCTTATCACCACCGACAAAAATCCAGAAAGGCAGAAGCAATACAAACTGATGGAGCGCAACAGCGACAGAATACTGAGCCTCATCAACCAGCTCCTCGACCTCAGGAAGATTGACAAGGGAATGATGATGATGAATTTCCAAGACACAGATATCGTGAACCATATCAACAACGGCCGACAGCTCTTCGAGTTTCAGGCAAAGGAAAGCAATATCAATTTCAAATTCATTCACGACACAGAGAAATGTGTCATCGAGACCGACCCCGACGCCTTCGAGAAGATTATGATGAACGTTACAGGCAACGCCTTCAAGCACACACCCGAAGGCGGAGACATTACTATAACCCTGCACAACGAGGGCGACAAGGCAAGAATAGAAGTGTTTAATACCGGCTCGCATATCGCAGAGAGTGAACTGGAGCGCATCTTCGACCGCTTCTATCAAGTGGCAAATTCGGGAAGTGCCTTCGCAGGAACAGGCGTGGGGCTGAACCTCGTGAGGTCGATAGTAAACCTCCACAAGGGAAAGATATGGGCGGAAAACAGCAGCAACCCGCAAGGGTGCAGATTCATTATCACACTGCCCAAGAGACAGCATCCCGAAGAGGCGGTATCAAAACCCGAACAAACTAAAACCGCTGCCCCGGCACAGACAGCCGCTGTCGCCGACGTGGAAGAAATCGAAGAGGACTTCAAGCCTGTAATCGTCATCGCCGAAGACGACAAAGACATCAGGGAATATCTCGCCGTAGAACTGAAAGACAAATATAAAGTTTGCACATACCCCGACGGGAAGGAGGCGTGGGAGAATATCGGCAATGACAGACCCGACCTGCTCATCACCGACCTTATGATGCCAGTGATGAACGGTCTGGAGCTGATAACGAAAGTCAGAGGGAGCAAATACAGAAACATCCCCATCCTTATGCTCACCGCAAAAGGCAATGAAGAGGATATACTCAAAGGTATCGAAACAGGCGCCGACATCTATATCACAAAACCTTTCAGCACCGACGTCCTTAAAACCACTATCAACCACTGCATAGAAAGGGTTATTAATTGACAATTGATAATTGACAATTGACAATTATATCGCCTTTGGCGATGGCGGCGAAGCCGCAATTATCCATTGTACATTATCCATTATCCATTTGTCCGCTTGCGGACATTGGCTGGGCCGGGTTAGTCCTGATGAAAACTCTCTGTTAAGAGCAGTCCCGGCTGGGCCAGGTTAGTCCTGATGTCCTGATGCTATATTTGTAACATAAATTTCTTTTGTTGTGATTTGATACATTAAATAAAGTTTGTGCAACGCACTATTAACGGTCTTTTTCATAATTACACTAATTTTGCAGCAAATTTTGGAATGACTAAAACTTTAGGTAAATGAAAGAGACTGTAAAAAAGATCAGAAGGAAAGTCATCACACTCCTGTTTTTGCTTGCTGTAGGGCAGTGGGCAGCAGCCCAAGACGCGTTTCTTGTGGAAGGTGTGGTGAACGACAGCGGTGGCGAGCCGATTATAGGAGCCTCCGTAGTCATCAAGGGACAGGCCGGAAGCGGCACCATCACCAACCTCGACGGTTTTTTCCAAATGCAAGTGCCAAGTGAGCAGACTGTGCTCGTGGTGTCTTACGTGGGTATGAAAAGCCAAGAGGTGAAAGTGGGGAAAAGTAGAAAAATCTCTGTTACCCTCGACGAGGACAAGCAAATCATCGACGAGGTGGTAGTGGTAGGTTACGGACAGCAGAAGAAAGCGTCGGTAGTGGGAGCCATCACACAAACCACCGGCGATGTCCTGAAGAGAGCCGGAGGTATCAACGACATCGGAGCAGCCCTGACGGGAAACCTCCCGGGCGTGGTTACCACAGCATCCTCGGGTATGCCAGGCGGTGAGGAGCCGGAAATCGTCATCCGTGCCGCCTCTTCGTGGAACAACAGCAGCCCCCTCGTGCTCGTTGACGGTATCGAGCGACCCATGAGCAGCGTCGATATCGGCTCCGTGCAGAGCGTGTCAGTACTCAAAGACGCATCGGCAACGGCAGTGTATGGTGTGAAAGGCGCCAACGGCGTAATCCTCATCACAACAAAGAGAGGTGAAGAGGGAAAGGCACAAATCGACGTTACCGTGAACGCCACTCTCAAAGCCCCGTCGAAACTGCCGGGAAAATACGACAGCTACGACGCACTGATGTATCGCAACACCGCCATCGAAAGAGAGCTCGGCATCTCAACAGGCTCTTGGTCGGACATCACACCTATGGGTATTATAGGTATGTACCGCAACCAGACAACACAGGAGCAAAGGGAGAGATATGCTAATGTTGACTGGCAGGACGTGCTGTTTAAGGACTATTGTATGTCATACAACGCCAATGTCAACCTCTCCGGAGGCGGCAAGATGGCGAAGTATTTCGTGTCGGTTGACTACGTGAACGAGGGCGACCTCTTCGAGACCTGGGAGACAGGACGCGGATACAACTCCGGATACGGATACAACAGAATAAACCTGAGGTCGAACCTCGACTTCAAACTCACCAAGACCACGACATTGAAGATGAACGTGGCTGGTTCCACAGCCATGAGAAAGACACCGTGGGGACAAACCGACGACACAGCATGGGCAGTGGCACAACAGTGGGCAGGAGCATACAACATCTCGCCCGACGCCTTTATGCCACAATATTCCGACGGCACATGGGGATACTATCCTAAAGCCGTGAATATCAGCAACTCAGCGGCCATCCTCGCTCTCTCGGGAATAATGAAAACCACGACAACACGCATCAATACCGACTTCACGTTGGAGCAAGACCTCTCGTTCATCACCAAGGGACTGAGGGCTAATGCCATGATTGCATGGGACAACGTGTTTAAGGAGTATAACAGAGGTATCAACGACCTCTATAACTCACCTCAATATAAATATATCGACCCGCTCACAGGAGAGACATTCTATCAGAACTCTTACGACGAAATCAGTATGTTTGACTACCAGCAAGGAGTGCTCTGGAGCACACAGAGCGGAGAAGTGGACAACGGCTCAACACAGCGCAACCTCAACTACCACCTGCAACTCGACTGGTCAAGGAGCTTCGGACTGCACAACGTAACTGCCATGGGACTCTGGAGCAGACAGCAGTATGCCACTGGTAGCGAAATCCCCCACTACAGGGAAGACTGGGTGTTCCGTGCCACCTATAACTACGCCAACCGCTATTTCTTTGAGTACAACGGCGCATACAACGGCTCGGAGAAGTTCAGCAGCTCCAACCGCTTCGCATTCTTCAACTCCGGAGCCATCGGCTGGATGCTCTCAGAAGAGAAATTTATGCAGAAACTCACCTGGCTCGACATGCTGAAACTCAGAATGTCGTATGGTGAAATCGGAGACGACAACGTGTCCACACGCTGGCTCTACCTCACACAGTGGGCTTACGGAGGTGCGACATATATGGACCTCAACCACAACACCAGCCCATACACCTGGTATCGTGAGTCAGTGCTCGGAAACGAGGACGTGAAATGGGAGACGGTGAAGAAGTTCAACTTCGGTATCGACTACGCCTTCCTCGGTGGGATGTTCGCCGGCAGCATCGACTTCTTCCGCGACCGCCGCGTGGACATCCTCCTCGACGGAGCATCGCAGGCAGTGCCAGTGTATCTCGGTTCCACAGCACCCACAGTGAACCTCGGAGAGGTGAAGACACACGGCTGGGAAATGGAACTCCGTTTCAACAAGAAACTCGGCAAGGACACACGCCTGTGGGCAAACTTCAATATGACACACGCCACCAACAAGGTGATTAAGAAAGGCGACCCCCTACTCTATCCGGCATACCAGAAACAAGAGGGATATGCGATGAACCAATACACCTCTTATATCGACGCGGGATACGTGAATAACTACGACCAGCTCTACGGAACGACGAAACACGACGTGAGCGACGGACAGAAACTCGTGGGCGACTACAATATCGTGGACTACAACGGCGACGGTAAAATCGACAAGGACGACAGCGTGCCTTACGGATACTCCACGACACCGCAGAACACATACAACGCCACCATCGGCTTCGAATGGAAGGGATTCAGCTGCTTCGTGCAGTTCTACGGCGTGAACAACGTAACACGCGACGTGGGCCTCGCCGACTTCGCCAGCAACCTCAACACTGTGTATGACAAAGGCTCCTGGTGGAACTACAAGACAGGCTCCGGCGACGTTACACCCTCAAGATGGGTGTCGGAACCCTCATACAACCAGTCAACGATGTATCTCTACGACGGTAGCTACATAAGGCTTAAGAATGCCGAGATTGCTTATACCTTCAACAGCGTGAGACTTCAGAAGATGGGTATCCGCAACCTGAAGATTTATCTCAACGGCAACAACCTCTGGACATGGACGAAGATGCCCGATGACCGTGAAAGCAATTTCGCAGGGTCAGGCTCACAAGGAGCATACCCCACTATGAGACGTTTCAACCTCGGTATCAGGTTCTCACTCTAAAGAGAAAAAGGAAAGAATTATGAAAAAATTACATCTATATATTATCAGCGCTTTGGCAGCAGTGACACTAAACTCCTGCACAAGCTATCTCGACAAAGAGGCCGACTCCACCATCTCCGAGGAGGAGGCATACAAAAACTTCACCAATTTCCAGGGCTTCGTGGAGGAGATATACAACTGTATTCCCGAGATTGAGGTGTGCAACTTCAACGTATCGTTCAACCTCGGTGACGACGAGATTATGGACACACAGTCGTCGTGGATGCTCGGACCGCAGTTCGACCTCGGTAACTTCTGGGCATGGCAGACGGCAGGGTGCAACTGGCTCTATCAGGGCACAGCGACACCCAACTCCACCTCGCGCTTCGCACACTCCATCTACGGACACGCCTGGTACTGCGTGAGAAAAGCGAATATCGGAATACAAAACATCAACAAGATGACCGAAAGCACAGCAGAAGAGAAAGAGCTAATCCTCGGACAGTTGTATTTCTTCAGAGCCTGGTGGCACTTCCAACTCATAAAATGGTTTGGAGGACTGCCATACATCACATACCCCCTCGACCCCGCCAACGTGCCGCAACTCACAAGGCTCTCATACCAGCAGTGCGCCGACAGCGCTGCCATCGACTTCCGCCGTGCCGCCGACCTGTTGCCGATAGACTGGGACAACACCACGGCAGGACGTAACACAGCAAGCAAGAACATGCTGAGAATAAATAAAATCACAGCACTCGCATACTTGGGCAAGAACTACCTCTGGGCAGGCAGTCCGCTGATGAAAAACGGAGCCACGGCAAGCGCCGGAGACCTCACTTACGAGTACGACACAGACTACTGCAAGAAAGCGGCAGAGGCATTCGGAGAACTCCTGAAACTCGTGGAGACAGGACAGACACAATACGACCTCGCGGAGTTTAAATATTCCGACGTGTACAACCACGAGGCAACGAGCAGCTCGGAGTCGTGCTTCAGCGAAATCTTCTACACACAGGGACAGAGCTACAAACTCCCCGGCTCCTGCGAGGCGATAATGAGAAGCCCAGGCACCGACGACACCGGAGCCAGCAACTGGGGTTTCGACAAATCGTTCGGACCCATCGACCTCACCGGTGGCGGCGTGGTGCACGTGCCGACAGCCAACTTCGTGAACTATGCCTACGGCATGGCCAACGGACTGCCCATCGACGACCCCGACTCCGGCTTCGACCCCACACACCCGTTCAAGAACCGCACACCGCGCTTCTATCACGACATCATCTACGACGGATGCAAGTATATCAAGGGAACACTAACAGAGTCGTTTGAACCCTATAGATACGCAAGCCTCTACACCGGAGGACTCTACCGCAACGAGTCGAAAGGCTCACGAACAGGATACCTCTATCAGAAACTCGCACCCCATAACTGCAACCTCTGGGACGGAGGAATCACAGGAGCAACGGCAACAGCCTGCTCAATGCCATACCTGCGCCTCGCCGACGTGTATCTGATGTATGCCGAGGCCTGCGCTGCCATAGGCGGGGCAAGAGGACTCAGCGACACCTACCCCATCACCGCTCTTGAGGCAATCAACAAACTCCGCGACCGTGTGGGCGAGGGACACGTGGCAAGCAAATTCACATCCGACGCACACAAGTTTATGGATGAGCTGAGAAGGGAAAGGACAGTGGAACTGGCCTTCGAAGGACACCGCTTCAACGACCTGCAGAGATGGCTCCTGCTCACCGACAGCAGATTCACCACCAAGACATCGCAGGAGTTTGAAAGAGTGGAAGACCTCTCTTATTTCGAGAAAAGCACCAACAGCCCCTCAAACGCCGAGGTGAAAGGCTGGAGCGAGAGCACACTGGTAAAACGCAACTACACCGCGCGCAACTACTGGCTGCCATTCTTCAAGAAAGAAGTGTCGCTATATGAAGGATTCTCACAAAATCCCGGTTGGTAACTTTTAAGCATTGGAAAATATGAAAACAACAGTCATAACAATCATCATAGCCACGGCAACTGCCAATGCGGCAATGGCACAAAACGACACCACGGCCATTGAGACGCAGAAAGACGATAAGGTGCAGGTGGCATTCAAAGAGGTGGAAGAGAAAGACATCCTCGGAGGCATCGAGGTGCTTGACTACAAAGCCCTGACAGAGAAAAACTATAACACCGGAGCCATAGACAACCTCCAAGGGTATGTCAGCGGTTTCAACGGCAACTCCAACTGGGCAACAGGAGAATACCTCCTGATTATCGACGGAGTGCCACGCGACGCGGGAAGCGTGCTGGCAACAGAGATCGAGAAGGTGACATTCCTCAAATCGGCTGCCGCCGTTACACTCTATGGCAGCAGGGCAGCAAAAGGAGCAATACTCATCACAACAAAGAAAGGACAAATAGGTAGCCTGCGCATCAACGCAAGGGCTAACGTGGGGCTTAACACCGCCGTGAGCTACCCCAAATACCTCAGCTCCGCAGAGTATATGACTCTCTACAACGAGGCAAGGGTAAACGACGGCATGGAGCCACTCTACAGCGACGAGCAGATTTACAACTCCTCGACAGGCAACAACCCCTACCGCTACCCGAATGTTGACTTCTATTCAAAAGACTACATCCGCAACCACTATTGGAACGGAAACGCGAATATCGACATCCAAGGCGGAGGCAAGTTCGCCAAGTATTACGTGAACCTCAACTACAACCGCGCCAACGACGTGTTTAAGCAAGGAGAGGCAAAAGACAACTACAGCGACCGACTGGCATTCAGGGGAAATGTTGACATCACCATCAACGACTGGATCTCGGCATTCGTACACTCCAACGTGATGTTCTACAACAGCCGCGGGGCCAACTCCTCACACGGCTCTTACTGGGAGGCAGCGGCAACGATGAGACCCAACAGAGTGTCGCCATACATCCCCTTGAGCTACACCACAACTGCCGACGAGAGTTCACAGACAATGGTGAACAACTCGATGTTTCTTGTTGAAGGACAGTACTTCCTCGGAGGAACACAGATAGACCAGGGCAACGTGTTCGCTGACTACTTTGCCGCCGGCAACAGCAAATACAGCAGCCGTATGTTCCAAGGCGACGTGGGAATAAAACTCAACTTCGACAAGTTCGTAAAAGGACTGTCGTTCCAGACACAGTTCGCCATGGACTACAACACCGCCTATACCACCTACTACTCCAACACCTACGCCGTATATGAGCCGACATGGGCATCGTATAACGGACAGGACGTGATTGTAAGCCTCACAAAATACAACCTCGACAAGAAGTCGGGAGTGCAGAACATCGGAGGCAGCTACAACCAGCAGACACTGATGCTCAACGCACAGTTGAACTACGACCGCCATTTCGGCAAAGACCACCATTTCAGCGCAATGCTCCTCGGACACGGATGGCAGAGAAGTCAGGCAGGAGAATATCACCACACCACAAACCTCAACCTCGGCCTGGAACTGGCGTATGACTTCGCCGACACCTATTTCATACAAGCCGATGCAGCCCTCGCACACTCGGCAAAACTCGCAAAAGGGCACCGTGTGGGATTCTCACCCTCACTCACTTTAGGATGGAAGATGAAAAACACGCTCTTCAAAGACGTGAAAGCCATCGACTATCTCACGCTCAGCGGCTCGTTGAGCAAACTCTGCACCGACATCGACATCGACGGATATTACCTCTACACCTCCAACTACACACAGGCAAACGGAGCATGGTGGGGATGGAGAGACGGTGTGGCTACAACCTCAACACAGTCGAAGAGAGGCGACAATGAGGACCTCACATACATAAAGAGAAAAGAGTTCGCACTAACACTGAAAGGAGGATTCCTCAACAGGATGATAGAATTCAACACATCGTTCTTCTACGACATCTTCGACGGAGGAGTGATCGTTGCCACGACACAGTATCCCGACTACCTCATACTCGGATACCCGGAGTCATCTTTCCTGCCGTATATCAACTACAATAAAGACCGCCGCTCCGGCTTCGACTTCGGTGTGAAGTTCAACAAGGAAATCGGCAAGGTAGGCCTCTCTCTCGGAGTGAATGGAACCTACTACACCACAAAGGCGTTAAAGAGGGATGAGAACTATGCCGACGAATATCAGAACAGGGAGGGAAGACCCTTAGACGCCATCTTCGGACTCGTGAGCGACGGCTTTTACGAGAGCGAGGAAGACATCGCCAACTCGCCCACGAACCTCCTCGGCGACGTGAAACCCGGCGACATCAAGTATGTGGACCAGAACAGCGACGGTGTCATCGACAGCAAAGACGAGGTATATCTCGGAAAAGGAGGCTGGTATGGCTCACCATTCACACTCGGCATCAACCTGACGGCGAAATGGAACAACTTCACCTTCTTCGCACTTATGACAGGCAACTACGGCGCAAAGACACTCAAGAGCAGCTCATACTACTGGGTGTATGGCGACGGCAAATACTCCGAGGTGGTGAGAGACCGCTGGACAACGGCGACTGCCAAGACTGCCACCTACCCGAGACTCACAACACTGAGCGGCGACAACAACTTCAGAACCTCTGACTTCTGGCTGTGCAGCGCCAACCGCTTCGACCTGGCAAAGGTGCAGCTCACCTACGACTTCCCCAAACAACTCTTCAGGGGCAAGGTGGTAAGAGGTCTGCAAGTATATCTTAGCGGCTCAAACCTCCTCACAGTCGCTAAAGAGAGGAAATTCCTGCAAATGAGCGTCGGCTCGGCACCGCAGTACCGCAATTTCAACTTGGGAGCTATTGTGAATCTGTAATTAAAACCATTAAGACGATAAGCAATGAAAAAGATAATGACATCAGCACTCATCTGCACCACCCTCGCCGCTTTCACAGCCTGCGATGACGTTTTGCAACCCGCGGATGAGAATATCAGAGACATCGACGCTATGTATAATGAACCGACATACGCCGAGGGAATACTTGCCAACGCATACATTCTGCTACCCTTCTCATCATCGCCGCAGAGCGACCTCGCTACCGACGACGCCGTGACGAACGATGTGGACAACAGCTTCCTGAAAATGGCATCAGCAGGCTCCTGGTCGGCAAGCAACAACCCCATGAGCAACTGGATAACCTGCCGCCACGCAATACAATACCTCAACCTCTTCCTCGAAAGGGCTGACAGCGTGAAATGGGCAGAGATAACATATTATGAGGAGGAAGACTCCGTGGACAACGTAATATACGAGCTCTTCCGCCGCCGACTCACAGGAGAGGCATACGCCATGAGGGCTCTCTATATGTACCACCTGCTGAGAAACCAAGGAGGATGGGACGATGAGGGCAACCTCCTCGGAGTGCCACTGCTGTTGAAGTCGGAAAGCACGCAGAGCAACTACAACCTGCCCCGTAACACTTTCCAGGAGTGTCTCGACCAACTGATGGCCGATGCCGACACAGCCATAGCACTGCTGCCAAGCACATACAGCGACATCAGCCGCGAGACACAGATACCAGAGAAATATCTCAACACAGGAGTGAACAATATCGTGGACTACAACCGAGTGATGGGAGCCACCATGGGCGGACGTATCTGCGGAAGAGTGGCAATGGCAATAAAGGCACAGGCAGCACTCCTCGCTGCAAGCCCGGCTTTCACCGCCGGCAACACCTATACCTACGAGGATGCTGCTAATATGGCCGCCGATGTCATCGACGACCTCGGAGGAACAACATACATCAACCGACGACTCCTCGGAACCGGAAACACATGGTATTGCAACACCGACGAGATAGCAAACCTCAGCGCAGGAGCAAACCCCATAGAGATTATATGGAGAAGCAGCATCTCGGAGAGCAACGACCTGGAAACCAACAATTTCCCACCGACACTCTACGGCAGCGGATACGTGAACCCCACACAAAACCTCGTGGACGCCTTCCCGATGATTGACGGAAGACCCATCAGCGACCCCAAAAGCGGATACGACTCCGAAGACCCATACTTCGGCAGAGACCCCAGACTGGCTCTCTACATACTCTATGACGGAGGAACACAGGGACCGGACAACACGGAAATCATAACAGGACTCTACGGAGAGGACACCAACGACCAGATAAACCGTGAAAGCGGATACAGTACCCGCACAGGATATTATATGAAGAAACTCCTTAGAAGCGACTGCAACCCCAACCCCTTGTATAACGTAAGGCAAAGACATTACACGGCATACATCAGGGCCACAGAGATTGTGCTCGACTATGCGGAGGCAGCCAACGAGGCATGGGGACCGAAAGGCAAAGGCAACCATAAATACAGCGCTTACGACGTAATCAGCAAAATCAGAAAAAGAGCAGGACTGACACAGGTGGGCAACGACGGCGACGAGTACCTACAGGAGATTGGCGACGACCAAGACAAGATGAGGGAACTAATACGCAACGAGAGAAGAATAGAACTCTGCTTCGAAAACCACAGATTCTGGGACCTCAGAAGGTGGCAAGTAAGTCTCTCTAAGCTCAATGAGACAGCAAAGGGAATGCAAATCACCGAAGCCAGCGACGGTACTCTGAAATACAACGTCATCGACGTGGAGCAGAGAAAATACCAAGACTATATGTACTGGGGACCTGTTCCTTACGAGGAGACTCAGAAATGGAGCAACCTGAAACAAAACAAAGGCTGGTAATGACAATGGATAATGGACAATTAAAATAGAGTATTATGAAGAGTAAAATAATTTCAGCAATAGTAATGGCAGCGGCAGGCACAATGCTCGTCGCATGCCATAACCAAGACACCGACTTCGGCGACTTCGACTACTCCACGGTGTATTTCCCGTATCAGGCACCGGTGCGAACCATAGTATTGGGTAACAGCGACGTCGTGGACCTCACCAACGACAACGCACACGTGTGCGAAATCTATGCCGTAATCGGAGGAACAAGGGAAGGAAGAAGCGCAACGGTAAACTTCAGCGTGGATAACAGTCTGGTAAACAACCTCGTCCTCGCCGACGGCTCAAGCGTGAAAGTAATGCCTGCATCCTACTACACCCTCGCCGACAGCAAGATAAACATCGACGGAATAAACGGAAGCGTGAAAGTGCAACTCAACGACGCCTTCTTCAACGACACACTATGCACACAACAGACATACGTGATCCCGTTGGTAATCAACAGTGCGACAGGCGTTGACTCCGTATTGAGAGGACAGAGCTTGGTGAGCAACCCCGTAAGGACACGCTCCACCGACTGGAACACACAGCCTATGGACTACGTGATGTATATGGTGAAATTCGTTTGCCCGTGGGCAGGTAACTACCTGCGCCGCGGCACAGACAATATTACAACCGCCAACACCGCATACACTTATGTGAGACACGCCGATTATATCGAAAGCGATGAGGTTACGGCACTCACCACGAAGAGCATCAACAAAGTGACGTTCAACTACAACAGCAACGTTAAGCTGCTCATCACTTTCGACGCTGACAAGGGCACAGGCACCATCTCATCGCTCACCGAAGGAGTTACGGCAACAGGCACAGCAACATTCGTGGAAGACGGTGCGACAAAAGCCTGGGGAAATCTCGACAGAGACGTGATTTATATGAACTACACAATGAAAGAAGAAGGAACCACTATTGTTACCAACGACACACTCGTGGCACGCGACAGGGGAGTGAGCGGAACAGCAGAGGAATTCACTTACACTTATCAGGAGGATTAATTATGAAAAGGATTTTCAATGGAATAAGCATCGCACTGTGCGCCGTCATTATGGGCTCGTGCGCAAAAGGGGAACTGCTCGACTATAACGTGACACAAACCGACAGTCTGGCACAGCTGAACTACCTCAGCAATTACGATGTGCTCAAGTCGTATATCGACCAGTCGGCAAATCCTTATATGACTATTGGTATGGTGGCCGATGAGAGCAGCTTCATTGATAAAGGTATCACCTACAGAATAGCACAGAGCAATTTCGAGGAGATAACACCGGCAGGGGCTATAGCTCATGGAAACGTGATAGGAGACGACGGATATATTGACCTCACAACAGTGAAGGAATTAATCAACGTCGCCAACTCCGCAGGACTGGGCATCTTCGGATACTCACTCATAGGAAATACCAACCAAAACGCCACATACCTCTACAGCCTTATCGACGCAGTAAACGCAGAGGATACCGAAAGCAATGAGCAGGAAATAGTGGAGGCAGCGATGAAAGAATGGATACAGAGCATCGTTACGGCGTGCAAGGGAACAGTGTCGGAATGGAGCATCGCAACAAATATCATCGACGATGAGCACGAGGGCGCACTGAGGCACGAGACCTGGGTGGAGAACCCCGGCGACGACGAATTCTACTGGCAAGACTATGTTGGAGACAACTTCGTGGCAAAAGCACTCAGCTATGCAAGGGCAGCAGGCAACAGCGGCGACAAATTCTTTATCTGCGACTACGGTCTTGAGGATGCCGACGGAAAGAAACTGCAGACACTCCTCGACTTCATTGACTACACAGCACAGCAAGGGGGAACTATCGACGGCATCGGAGCAGACCTCTATCTCACTGCCGACTCGACAGACAAAAGCACCATCACAAACCTGTTTAAGAAACTTGCAAACACCGGGAAACTCATTCGCATCAACAAGCTGCAAGTGTCGATGGCAGATGGCACATACACCGCCGACATGACCGATGAGCAAAACCAAAAAGTGGCGGATATGTATCAATTCGTCATCGACGCATACATCACCAACATACCAGCGGCACAACGATACGGCATAACATTCCTCACACCCATCGACACCACCACCCTACCCTCCGGCCTCTGGACTTCAGGCTACAACCGGAAAAGGGCATACGCCGCAGTAGCAGAAGCACTGTAGCCCTCCGCAGGAGCTGACCCGGCTGGGACGGGATTGTCCTTAAGTTTATTTTAAATAACATAAAACTTTCGTTTGAATAACAAACCGGGGATATTGAAACGCTATCGAAAATATGTGTGACACCACAAAAGTGGTGTCACACTTTTTTATAGTACTTTTGCAGCGGATTATATTTAAAAACGTAGAAAATATGAAGAAATTATTACTAATCATCGGAGCTGCGGGCATTATGTGCTCAACACAGCTGAAAGCCTGGGAGGGAATGGCAATGCCAAGACTCCACGTGGAAGGAAGATACCTCGTGGACGAGCAGAGCAATATCGTAAACCTGCACGGCTTTGCACAAACTTACAGTCCTTGGTTTAACGAAAAAGGATCAAAATGGACCGGCTATGACGTCTCGGGCTGCCTCTCCTACAACCAAGGCATCATCGACACTATCCTCGCCAAAGGCTGGAAAGTGAATTTCATGCGTCTCCACATGGACCCCCACTGGAGCAACACACCGGGAAAAACTGTAACTGGCGAGAGCGACATCTCGGCATTCAGCATGAACCGCTTCAAGACCTATTTCAAATCGGTGTTCGTGCCTATGGCAGAATATGCCATCAGCCACGGACTGTATGTCATCATGCGTCCGCCAGGCGTGTGCCCGGAGGAGATTTCCGTGGGCGACGACTATCAGAAATACCTATTAGATATATGGGGATATGTGGCCGCACAAGACGAGGTGAGATACAACCCCAATATTATGTTTGAGCTCGCCAACGAGCCCGTGAGCATCGTAAACAGCGACGGCAGCTCGGCAGGCTTCCCTGAGATGAAGGAATATTTCCAGGCCATCGTTGACACCATACGCACATACTGCGACAACGTGGCGTTCGTGCCGGGACTGGGATATCAGTCAAACTACGCCGGCTTCGCCGACAACCCCATCGATGGCGAGAACATCGGATATGCCGTGCACTGCTACCCTGGATGGATGAACAGCGGAACGGAGGAGACTCCCGATGTGGCATACGAAAGCTTTAAGGCCGGTTGGGACGCACAGATAGGTCCGGTGGCGGAATTCGCACCCATCGTGGTCACAGAGATGGACTGGGCCCCCGAAGACTACGGTCTGTCGTGGGGAAAAGGCACCACCGGTGAGGCCGGAGGCACAGGCTTCGGAGCCAACTTCAAGAAAATCGCCGACGAGGAGGGAAATGTCAGCTGGCTCATCTTCACCGAAGGATGGCTGATGGCACAGTTTGAGGACGAGCAGGGAGAGGGCAACACCTTCCTCACCGACCAGGAGGCATGCCCCTGGCCAACATACCACTGGTATCAGGAATATGCCACTGTAAACTACCCGAGACCCTCGTTCACTTATAAGTCAACCTCCGACCAAGGCAACGGTACTTATAAGAACCCGGTAATCGACGGCGACTTCCCCGACCCCGACGTGCTGCGCGTGGGCGACACCTATTATATGCTCACCACCACCATGCACCACTTCCCCGGATGCACGATGCTGAAGTCGAAAGACCTCGTGAACTGGGAATACTGCGCCAACCCGATGACAAGGATGTCAACATACCCAGAGTACAACCTCGAGGACGGCAAGAACATCTACGCAAAAGGTATGTGGGCAGGAGCTCTGGCATACAAAGACGGAAAATTCTATATTATGTTTAATGCCTTCGGCAACAGCGATGACGGAGGCGGATACCTCCTATCTGCCACCGACCCCGAGGACACCTGGACAATCACCAAGATGTCGAGAGGATATTACGACCCGGGAATGATGGTTGACGACGACGGCACCATCTATGTCGCCTTCGGCAACAGCGTCATCAGCGTGGCACAGCTCGACGACAACTTCGAGAAAGTGTCGGAGACGGAAGTAATCAGCGGCATCGACGGACTCGAAGGAAGCCGTATGTTCAAGAAAGACGGATACTACTATATTTACGCCACCGACCCCGCATGGCCGGCAAAGCAGTGGATCTTCCGCAGCACAAGTCCCACAGGACCCTACGAGAGCAAACTGGTGTTCGACAGCGACGACATCCACCAGGGACAGATGATACAGACACAGACAGGAGAATGGTGGACAATGCTGATGCGCGACTGCGGAGCATTAGGACGCAAACCCTATCTGGAGCCTGTAACTTGGGAAGACAACTGGCCCGTGATTGGCATCAACGGAGCTGACGCAACAGCCGACACGACATACACGAAGCCAAACACCGGCATAGCACAGTCGCCAAAGGTACTGCCAACAAACGACCACTTCTATAACTATAAATTAGGTATGCAGTGGCAGTGGAACCACAATGCTGACAACACTAAATGGAGCCTCTTGGAGCGCACAGGATGGCTGAGACTCTACACCGCAAGCGTAACCGACTCCCTGCCGCAGGCACGCAACACCCTGACACAGAGAATCTTAGGTTATAGCGATGACACACAGAGCTACGGTACAATAAAAATGGACATCAATAATATGGCCGACGGCGACATCGCAGGACTGGCAGTATTCCATGAGCCTTACGCTTACATTGCAGTGGAGAAAGCCGACGGAGCATACAAAGTGTGCGTGAGAGGAAACGCATCGTCATTCACAGACGAGGAGAAAGCCATCACACCGACAAACGGCACAATATGGCTCAGGGCTATCACCAACAGCAAGACAAGCCGTGCGAAATTCTACTACAGTTTAGACAGCATCAACTGGAATGTGCTCGGCTCAACACTCACAATGAAATACGACCTCGCCGTGTTCGTGGGCAACCGCTTCGCAATATTCAACTACGCCACAAAAGAACTCGGAGGATATGTTGACATCGACTGGTTCTCAACAGAACCGACATTCACCGAGGATACCTATTACGACCTCAGCAACGTAAGCTACTCGCTCGAGTCGCTCACCTCCACAGGCATCAGCATCAGCAAAGAGGAGATGTCGGTAATCACCGGAGGCTCAAAGACCATAGAACTGCTCGCCACCTTCGAGGACGGACATACCGAAGACGTGGGCACAGAGGCGACATACGCCATCGCCGACGAGAGCATAGCAACGATCAAGAACGGAAGAATATCATCGGATAAAGAAGGCACCACAAGTGTTACAGCGACTTATAAAGACCCGTTGGGCAACACCTACACCACCACCTTCAATGTTACATCCGAAGTGTTCCCGCTCACAGAGGAAGACCTGAACGCAAGCATCTACGGCGAAGGTACCTTCGATGAGGAGACCTCTACACTCACCACCACACAATACGGTTTCGGAGGATGGATTTACACCAACGGCATCGACCTCTCCGACTACCAGTATATCGTGGTGAAACTCAACCGCAAGCCCGCCAACACCATTGACTTCCGCATCTTCGAGGAGAACAACTACTGGAGCGACTGCGCAAGCAAGACCTTAGGCTCGAGAAGCGTGGCCATCGACCTCACCACCCTCACCGTGGGCTCCTCAGCAAGGGTGCTCGACCGCAGCAAGGTGTATATCATGGGCTTCTGGAACTGCGAGAACGGCGTCATCATCAAGGATGTGTATCTTAGCAACGACGGCGTAACACCGACAGGCATCGAGAATATCAAGGCCGCCAGCGACGCAATACAGGAGGGCGACGGCATCTACGACCTCAGCGGAAGAAGAATAGGCACCTACGGAAAGAGCGACAACCTGCAAAAGGGTGTTTATATCATCAACGGCAAGAAAGTGGTGATTAAGTAACCATCAATATTCAAATATTTATCAAGAGACCATTTTTAATTACAGACATTTTAAAATTTAAAGAGTATGAAAAAACATTTATTGTATTCGGTATTGACCGTCTTAGGCCTTATGGCCGGCACACAGGCAGCATCTGCCGACGATGTACAGACAGTAGAGACACAGATTAAAATCACCTATTGCGTGCCTCTGACAGACAACTACGGACTCCAGGCTTGCGACTACCTGCGCGAGGGGTGTGAGTATGACACTGAAACCCACACCATCACCTACCCCGCCATCGATGACGTATTGTTCAAGAAAATCGCCGCCGTTGACGCATCTGTTACGAGCATCGACTCGCTCTCGACATCACAGTTCGTAAGAGGCTGGAACTACCGCTGGGGAGGCGCAGGATACTGGAAATTCCTCGACTTCAGCGACTACGAGGAGCTTGTGATTGAATTTGCAGAGCCTTGTGCCTACGCCGTTACACTGCTCGTGCAGGGCGACAGCCTCGCCGCTGACGACGGTGGCGCAAAGACCAACGCCAGTGAGAGACATACCGTGCAGGTAACAGTGCCGGCAGGCTCCAGCAGCGTGAGCCTCAACCTCCGCACTGCCGTTGACACACTCGGCAACGCACTCACAGAAGAGGAGCTGGAGAATATCGAATATATACGTCTGCGCCTCGACTACCCCGCAGCAGAGGGAGGCACACTGAAACTCTCAAAGGCTTATCTCACACAGACCGTTACCATTCCCACAGAGAGCGACGAGATGTTCCCGCTCACAGAGGATGGTCTGAACATCGACATCTGGGATCCAAACTACGAGACAGAGTGGAATGCTGACACCAAGGCCCTCAAGACAGGTGCTTACTGCGTGGCAGGTTGGGCATACGGTCCTGACTATGGCGAGGACTACCTGAACCTCTCAGGCTATGACTACCTCATCGCAGAGCTCCAAGAGCCGCAACAGACAGGTCTCCGCTTCCGCGTTTGGGACAATGGCTTCTGGAACTATCAGTTCGACCGTGAGTTCAGCCTCTTTGAGGACGAGGAAGAAGCAACAAAGCTTACCATTGACCTCAACAACATGCAGAAGACGACAGGCTCTGACGACGACATTCAGTATGTTGACCCCTCAAGAATCACCATCGTGGGCTTCTGGTCTTTGGGCGACGACTATGTGTATATCAAGAGAGTGTATGTGAAGAAACTCACTGAGACCGAGGGCATCGCAGAAGTGGAATATGCTCCTCTCAAGAGCACCAAGGGCGTGTATGACCTCTCTGGACGCAAGGTGTCAAATCCGACAAGCGGACTCTACATCAAGGATGGCAGAAAAGTGATAATAAACAAATAACATTATTAACATAAAAAATTATTATTATGAAAGCGAACAAATTCCTTTTTACTGCCGTGCTGGCAGCAATGACAGCAGGCACAGCGTTCGCAGAGACGACAAAATATGAGTTCAAGCTCAGCGAGGCAAACAAAGAGTGGCAAGCCGACTACACCACTATCGACACCGACGCCAACACCATCTCGTTCGATTTCACGGCCTTGGGAGCTGCCAACGGAGCAGTGTCGTGGCTTAACAATACCGCCACCGACATCTCAGGATACGACGACATCGTGTTGAAACTCGCAGAGGCATCAACAAGCGAGGTAGAGATCAACCTCTCCACAGGAGGCTTCTGGGGAGGCATTGCAGCAGGCAAACTCGCAGCTGGCGAGACAGAGATCACTATCGCACTCTCATCTGTCAGCGACATCGACCTTACAGCCGTAAATCTCGTGTTCCTCCGCTCTGGATGGGTAACAACACAGACCATCGCTCTCAGTGAGTTCTACCTCATTAAAAATAGCGAGGAGACAGGCATCGATACTGGCGATGACTCTAAGGAAACAACTGCTTCTGACTTTAAGGAAATCGACATCACCGGCGGAGCCGTGTATGAGGGCTCAGCAACTGCCGACGGCAGCGTGATAACATTCACCAATGGCGGTGACAAATGGGGTTACGACCTCAGCGGCATCAACACATCACTTTATAAGTATCTCGTGATTGTGCCGAAAGCTCCCTACCTCACCGACGGAAAACAGTTCCTCTATGGACTCACCGACGGCACCAACACCATCAGCGACTGGGGCTTCGCGTATGGTTTCTATCAGCAGAGACGCGCTACTGTGATCAACCTCACCGACAAGGTTCTGTATGAGGACTACAACGAAAGCGCAACATGCAAAACATTCGCAGAAAGCGAAATCGACATGAGCAAACTCCAGAAGTTCTTCATCAACGCCACCGACGCAAGCTCAGAGTTCGAACTCTCAGCAATCTATTTCACCAACACTGCACCTACCTACGACAACCGTTGGAATTTCGTGCAGGCTGACTTCACTCGCGACAGCGAGAGTGCTGACACATACGGCACCGTATGCCTGCCCTACGCAGCAGCTGTTTGCGGAGCCACAATCTACAAGGCAGTGGGCGTTGACGCCATCGACAACCCCTCCTCTCTCTACTTGGAAGAGGTGAGCGGCATCCTGGAGCCCGGTGTGCCTTATATCTTCAAGAGCAACACTGCCAAGGCAAGCGATATCGAAGGCGGAGCAGTAACATTCTACCGCGCAGGAGCCAACGAGGTGTCAGCACCTGTTGACAACGCACTCATCGGAAGCTTCAGCGACACCAGCGTGCCGGAGACATCATACGTGATTAACAACAACAAGTGGGTGAAAGGCAGCAACAACACCATTACTGCCAACCGTGCTTATCTTACACTCACCGAAGACCTCGTGGTACCAGAGGCAGAGAGCGCCAAATACATCGCAATGCCTATCGGCGGAGATGCAACAGCCATCACCTCTGTGGCAGAGAAAGCTATCAAGGGCGACATCTACAGCATCAGCGGCGTGAAAGTTGCAAATCCGCAAACCGGACTCTATATCCAGAATGGCAAAAAATACATTGTTAAGTAACCATTAAATCAAAATGATATGAAAAAGGAATATTTAGAGCCTACGCTCACTGTTTGCCATATCGGCAACACAGCACTGATGTCGGGAAGCGGCATTGAGACAAATATAGAAATGGAGTTTGACGAGGATACCGACGGAGTGGTTGGCAACACAAGGTTCAACCCCTGGGGTTCTGAGGAGGAAGAGGTATAACAACAAAAAGCAACGACTATGAGGAGAACAATTCTTGTCGCCGCTTGTCTTACAGCTGTCTGCGCCATCAAGGCGCAGACAGTGAAATACGACTATTTCACCTACCGCGGCGACGACGCGCGTTTTAAACAAGAATATTCCCCTTCGCATCAGTACCTTAACCCCATCCTCGCCGGGTTCTATCCCGACCCCTCAATGTGCCGCGTCGGCGACACCTACTACCTCGTAACATCATCGTTCTCGTTCTTCCCGGGAGTGCCGCTCTTCACAAGCAAGGACTTGGTAAACTGGGAACGCGCAGGATATGTCCTCGACCGCCCCTCGCAGCTGCCACTGAAAAATCAGTATGTCTCCGGAGGCATCTTCGCACCAGGCATCAGCTACAACAAGAAGAACAAGACATGGTATATGATTACCACGAATGTGGGAGCCGGCAACTTCTACGTTAAAACCACCGACCCGGCGAAAGGCTGGAGCGAGCCGATGTACCTGCCGAAAATCGACGGCATCGACCCCTCCTTCTTCTTCGACAGCGACGGAAAGGGATATATCGTGCACAACGCGCCACCAGTGGGAAAGGAAGACTACGAAGGACAGAGAGCCATCAGAATGCTCGAGTTCGATGTCAACGGCGACAGCATCCCCGGCACCTATAAGGAGATTCTGCGCGGTGGCACCCACGTGGTGAAAAACCCGATATGGATAGAAGGACCGCACATCTTCAAACGTGGCAAGTATTACTACCTGATGTGCGCCGAGGGAGGCACGGGATATGCCCACAGCGAGGTAATCCTGAGAAGCAAGAGCCTCAACGGCAAATGGGAGGAATGCCCACACAACCCCATCCTCACCCAGCGCGACCTGCCGATGCAACGGCAGTTCCCGGTGAGCTGCGCAGGACACGCCGACATCGTGGAGGATGGCAAAGGCAACTGGTGGGCAGTGTTCTTAGGATGCCGACCCTACGAGGAGGACTATTACAACACCGGCCGCGACACCTACCTGCTCCCCGTGAAATGGGAGAACGACTGGCCCGTGATCCTTCCCAAAGGCGAGGCCATTCCCGTGGTGAATGAGAAAGCCGGACTGAAACCCAAGGGCGAAAACCTCTTCACCGGCAATTTCAGCTACAGCGATGACTTCAGCGGCTCGCAACTGCACCCGAGGTGGATGACACTTCGCGACGGAAGCAAGTTCTACACCACCGGCAAAGGTATCTCGTTTGAGCCAATGCAGACAAATATCTACAGCCGCGACAATCTTTCGGCAATATGGACACGACAGCAACACACCTGCTTCACAGCAGAGACGCAAATGGAGTTCATGCCAAAAGACGACAAGCAGCTGGCAGGGTTCGCTCTCTTGCAAAACGAGAACTACAATTTCACCTTCGGCAAGACGATGCGACAGGGAAAACCGGTCGTGGAGCTTGTGAGAATGGAGAAACAGCCGGTGATTGTGGCATCGGCGCCGGTGAAGGAAGGACCGTTGAAATTGAAGATTGCCGGCAACGGCAGGTACTATGACTTTTACTATTCCGACGGCGGCGACTATAAACTGCTCGTGCAGGGCGTGGATGCCGTTATTCTTAGCACAGGCAAAAGCGATGGCTTCATAGGAGCTTGCATCGGACTGTATGCTACAAAAAACAAGAATAAGCAATAGTAATCAGAAAATTCCCAGGTAGAGATTATAATGGTCTCTTCATTTATTCTATTAATCCGCGGATGCCGCTCTATTGTAGCGACATCCGCATTTTTATTTCTGGCATAATGCAGACTAAAATATTATGAAAAACAAATATATACAGTTAATAAATGCTTTGTATGAACGAAAAAACAATGAAAATGAAACGAAATTAAAGGAAAAAAAGTTATTGAAACAAAAATGGAAGTATATGTAACATTCGACAAAGCCAAAAATAAAATATTGAAGTATCTTTGCAGCGGAAAATCAAACTGAAAAGATATGGAATATAAAACTGACACCCGCTCCATCATCGCAGAGTACTACGAGAGGACATTCGACACATTAGTGAGACAGACGACACTAAGAGCCGGCGACCAGCAGACGGCCGAGGACATCGTGCAGGAGGCATTCACACGACTGCTCACAACTTGCGACACCGTGATGCCGCAGACGCTGCCGGCGTTCATCAATCGTATTATAACGAATATCATCTTCGACAAATGGAGAAAGGCAGGTCATGCGGAGACATATTGCAAGGCAATGACGGTAAATGATTTCGACTTCAATCAGACATACCGCGCCATTGAGGCTGCCAACATACTCACCATCGTGAAGAAAGAGATTGAGCGCTTAGATTGCGAAAGCGCAAAAATATGCACGATGAGCATGTTGCAGGAAATGAAAGTGGCGGAGATAGCGAATGAGTTGGACATTAAATATAAAAAGGTGGAAAACAAACTCTACGGAGCGAGAAAAGCCATCAGGGGCAGACTAAAAGGAGTGATTTAAAATATTATTACTTATGGACAATACAACATCGCAAGAATCGAAAGGCTTTTATAAGCTCTCTTGGTTGCAAAGGATAGGCTTCGGAAGCGGAGACCTGGCCCAAAACCTTATCTATCAGACGATATGTATGTATCTTCTGATTTTTTATACAAATGTTTACGGCCTCGACCCGGCACAGGCGGCATTTATGTTTCTTATCGTCAGGGTCGTGGATGTGCTTTGGGATCCCCTCGTGGGAACCTTCGTGGATAAGCACAACCCGAAATTAGGAAAATACCGCTCCTATTTGGTGCTCGCCGGCGTGCCGCTCACAGGCTTCGCCATTATGTGCTTCTGGAACGGCTGCTCAGGCTCGTTGGCGTATGCGTATTTCACATACGTGGGCCTGTCGATGCTTTATACCTTGATAAACGTGCCTTACGGAGCCCTCAACGCATCGCTGACACGCGACACCGACGAGATAACGATACTCACATCAGTAAGAATGTTTCTCGCCAACACCGGAGGTCTCGCCGTGGCATACGGAATACCTAAAATCGTGGCCGCACTGTCGCCCGACGGACAGATACACTCCGTAAACTCCGCAAATGCGTGGTTTACAACGATGTGCATCTATGCCATCGCCGGACTGCTCCTTCTCTTCTTCTGCTTCTCTCAGTGCAAAGAGAGAGTGGTGATGGACAGTGCCGAGACCGCCAACGTGAAGGTGAGCGACCTGTGGGTGGAGTTCCGCCGGAACCGGCCCTTGCGCATCCTCGCCTTCTTCTTCATCACGGCATTCGCGATGATGGCAGTGGGCAACAGCGCCGGCTCATATTATATGATATATAATGTGCATGGCACTGCCGACCAGATGGCGAATTTTATGGCTCTTGGCTCGATACCGGCATTCATCTTCATGCCTTTGGTGCCGGCGATAAAAAGGAAAGTGGGAAAAAGGAATATGTTTAATATCTTCCTCACCGTGGCTATCGCGGGCATGGCTCTGCTCTATGCCATTTCGATGATTCCGGTGCTGAAAAGTCAGATTTGGCTCGTTTACGTGGCACAGTTCGTGAAGTCAACGGGCGTCATCGTCGCCACAGGATATATGTGGGCCTTGGTGCCGGAGGTTATCTCCTACGGAGAACACACCCACGGCAAACGTATCTCGGGCATCGTCAATGCGCTCACCGGCATCTTCTATAAAGCAGGAATGGCCCTCGGTGGCGTGGTGCCGGGACTCGTGCTGGCATACGTGGGCTTCGACCAGACCAACGAAGTGAGTCAGACACCATTGGCAGAGCAAGGAATATTATGGCTCGTGTGCGTAATTCCCGCAATACTGCTTATCCTCGCAATGATTATCATATCGAAATATGAACTTACCGACGAGGTTATCGACAAAATAAACAAGGAAATCGAAGAAAGACAAAATAATGGATAATGGAAAATGGATAATGGAGAACTCTCCGGCAGGAGCTGCCACGACTGGGGCGGGTTTGTCTTAAAGCCCTCTGCAAGAGCGGTCTCGGCTGGGCCGGGTATGACTTAAAGACCCTTTGTAAAAAGCTGCCACGACTGGGTCGGGATTGTCCTTAAGAAAGAACTATCTGTTAGAGCTGCACAGATATTTGATTTTTAATAATAGAATAAATGAAAGCAAGGTATTTATTTCCACAGGATTACATGGCCGACCCTTCGGCCAAGGTATTCAACGACCGCGTGTACATCTATCCCTCCCACGATTGGGACAGTGGGGCTGAAGAGGATGACAGCGGCAAGCATTTTGAGATGAAAGACTATCACGTATTGTCGTTGGACGACGTGATGCAAGGAACTGTTACCGACCACGGCATGATTCTGGCGATAGAAGACGTGCCTTGGGCAGGACATCAGATGTGGGACAACGACGTGGTGGAGAAAAACGGCAAGTATTATCTCGTGTTCTGCGCCAAAGACCATAACGACATCTTCCACCTCGGCGTGGCAGTGGCCGACAAGCCCGAAGGGCCGTTCATTCCGCAGCCCGACCCTATCCGTGGCTCATACAGCATCGACCCCTGCGTGTTTAAAGATGACGACGGGAAGATATACACCTATTTCGGAGGTCTCTGGGGAGGTCAGTTGCAGAAATACCACAACAACAAGCTTCTCGACGTGGAGCATCTGCCGAAAGGCACTGAGCTGGCTCTCACAGCCCGCGTGGCAAGGATGAGCGATGACATGCTGCAGTTCGCAGAGCCCTCACGTCCGGTGGTGATTCGCGACACCAATGGCAAGCCTCTTATCGCCGAGGTGCCTTATCATTTCTTTGAGGCTTCGTGGATGCACAAGTACAACGGGAAATACTATTTCTCGTATTCCACTGGCGACACCCACCTCATTTGCTATGCCATCGGCGACAACCCGTATGGTCCTTTCACCTACCAAGGTGTTATTCTCGAGCCTGTAACAGGCTGGACTTCCCACCACAGCATCATCGAGTATAAAGGCCAGTGGTGGCTCTTCCACCACGACAGCGTGCCAAGTGGCGGCGTAACATGGCTCCGCAGCCTCAAAGTAATGCCCCTTGAATATGATGAGCAGGGCAGGATTAAGCCAATGAAGAGTGAATAATAAATAACGAATTTTAAAGAGAGGCGGCTGATTTATAGCCGCCCCTATTTATTTTCACTCTTCGAAAAGGTCGTCTAATGTCACTTCCGACTGCACGATACTGCTGTATTTGTTTTTCACCAACCCGTATGTCGTTACAAACGTTATGTGCAATGCCTTTCGCGTTTTTGTCTCTTCCCTGAAAAGTTCCTGTCGTTCGCGCAGTTTATTCTCATAATCCTTGTCTATCGAAAATTCTTTCAATGAATATTTCATTTCGCAAAGGTTTATCACCTCGTCGCGCCTGTCGATAACTAAATCCACCTGCATGTTCTTGTTTGCCGTACTGCTCCGCCATACACTTTCTTCGGCAAGGACTCCGAGGATGCTGAGTTTCTTTTTTATCTGTTGCGTATGCATAAGAGCGACGAGTTCAAAGGCGTGGCCGCACCAGTTACGCCTCACCGGACTGTCGGCGAGATGCTCCCAATATTGCATGTCGGTAATCTTTTTCCCTTTAAGAAACCTAAGGTAAAATAGGGTGAAGAAATCCGTGAGCCTGTAAACAAGCCCCTGCTTTTGTTTTCCGAAAGAATTGTATGACGTTATGATACCGCTGGTTTCTAAATCATGCAGTATCTTCGTATATCTACCTCCTTCCTTTTTATCGAGTGCCTGCAAGAGCTCCATTCTTGTCATACCCTCCTTCTTCTGATATAGCGTCTCCACAACCTCAGTGTATTTTTCCGAGTGTTCAAACAATGCTCCATAAAGCATATCGTACTCGTCGCTCAATGGAGCTTCGGGACCCACCATAATCGAATCGACATTCTGCAAAAGACTGAATTCTGGCTGCAGCATGTCAAGGTAATACGGAATTCCGCCGAATATCATATAGCACTCTACTATCTCATACCTGTTAAAATTCACGCCTCTGTTTTTAATATACTTCTCTGTCTCGCACAAGGAGAACGGTTTTAAATAGATGCGCCGGGTGAGCCTGTTATGCAGTCCTCCTTTCGACCTTATCAGTTTATCCCGCATCCATGATGTTGCAGACCCGCATACTATAACCATAAGGTCTTCCACAGTACTTCCCCACCCGTTCCAAAACCATTCTAAAGCCTGTATGAACCCTGACTTCTGTGTGTCCATCCAAGGCATTTCGTCAAGAAACACCACTTTCCGGCCTTTCGGTAATTTTTCAAGATACGTGCGCAGTAAATCGAATGCGTCCCACCAATTTTTTGGCACAGGAACCTGCTTGCCCGTAGTATGCGAGAGTTCCTTGGCAAAGGCTGTCAGTTGCGTTATTCTCGTGCCTTTGTACACCCCGGATACTGCAAACGTGATTTTATTTTTCAGCGTCTGCCTTATCAGGAATGTCTTTCCCACACGACGGCGGCCATATATTGCTAAAAACTCCGGTCGTTTTGAGGAGTAGCAGTCCTCAATAATCTTTCTTTCGCGTTCTCTGCCTATAATCTTCATTCTCATCGGAAATACTAATTTTGGTTTACGCTGCAAAGATAATACATTTTCATTAATCCGCAATCAAAATCAGTCTAAACTCGGCGGTTTTTACGTTTTTTTAAGCAAAACCGCCAAGTTTGCGATTGTTTGAGTAGAAAAATTGAAGCCGCCACATCCTAATACTGAGCCATACAAAAAAGCAGAGGAAAATTATAATATGCTAACTTTTAAAACTTGTCGAGTGCTGCCATAATCTTGTCAAGTGCTTTTTCGTGTTTTTCAACCAAATCAAAGAA